>Ga0137307_101082_pt1 | contig 27269 bp, 30 predicted proteins | sample NAcewD2O_March_2_FD_97180 | JGI IMG/M metagenome (GOLD analysis project Ga0137307, IMG submission 97180) | Mouse cecal microbial communities from Vienna, Austria - N-Acetylglucosamine amended D2O_March | ecosystem: Host-associated > Mammals > Digestive system > Large intestine > Cecum | place... | reverse complement strand
GACCTGCGATCTTTCGCCATCAATGATGCTCATAGCCGCAGAAGTGTTCTATAACGCCCATGTTGTCAACGACCGTTTTCATGTCCAACAGGTCTATAATGAGGCCGTTGACGAAATCCGCATCGACATTCGCCGACAGCTCATCGCAGAGGAAAACAACCGCGACAAGTCCGAACCGCCGGTAACGTACTCCAACGGAGAGACCATGCGCCAGATACTGGCCCGCAGCAAACACACTCTGATGATGTCGCAGAACAAATGGACTGAAATACAGTGCCATCGCGTCAACATACTGTTCAAATACTACCCAATATTGAAGGCTGCATACAGCCTTGCTATGGAGCTGCGCAAGATTTTCAACGCTAAAATCTCACCGACAAAAGCCATGGGGCGGATGAACAGGTGGTATGAAAAGGTAATGGCTCTTGGTAACAACAACTTCCGCTCGGTAATCAAAACATTCAAGAACCACGCTCCAACTATCCTGAACTACTTCCGCCGTCGTGCGACCAATGCCTCCGCCGAGGCATTCAACTCTAAAGTCAAAATATTTCGCTCACAAATGCGCGGGGTTCGGGACCGAGACTTCTTCATATTCCGACTGGTCAAACTCTACGCCTAAAAATTTAACACTTCTAACTGCCAAATTTAACATATGCACCGCCATTTCGGCTTGACCCGGAAATATGTATAATGATACAGTTAAAGAGATTTTCATAGTTCAATACCTATGTTAATAAAAATACCGATGTCGTGAGATATATACTTTGTACTATCTCAATGTATCAATAGAAATATTATTCTAATTATCTGCATAGAGATTAGTATGTGTATTTATTGTCATAGATAGAATGATGTTTCTATTTATCCCTAATACTATCGTTCTATCGTAGTATCTATTTATGTTTATTTGGTGTAGTAGATGTATCGCTATTTCTATCTATATTCAGTTCTATCTATATAGAAATATATTTCTCTTAATATTTAGGATATAGGTCTATATGTCTATAAGGACATAGGGACTTATGGACGTTGGAAGTTGTGTGAGGAGTCACCATGCTTTAACCGCACCTGAACATAATGATTGACTTCAAGAGTATGTGGCCAAATGCGGCCATTTCTATACTTTGTGCGTCCAAGGGTCTTGAAAATTTGGAAATCGCTGAGCTGTTGTTGTAATTTTGCATCGCATTCCAGCTGACGAAAACTCCTGTGCGTTCAAGTTAATGGTTATAGGAACAGCGACAGCAAGACCTCTGAATCTGAAATGCACCCCCTTCTCATAAAAGATTCGGGTTAAGGATATATCACGAGTACCCGGCCAAATGCGGTCATATCTATACTTTGTGCGTCCAAGACCCTCGAAATTTTGGAAAACGCTTACCTTGTGTTGTAACTTTGCAGAGCATTCCGGTTGACAGAATCCCCTGAACGTTCAAGTTAATGGTTATAGGAACGACTCCAGCGCGATTCATGATTCTTGAAATGCGACACAATATACAATTCACACGGCCGATGCTATGGCTGTGATTGGTGCCCGCTGAGTTCAAAACAGTTACCCTATGGGACTGCACGTCAGGGCTATTTAAGCCATTTGTAAGGCTGACTTCCAATACATTTTATTATTACGCTGTGACACAGACGGTAGTGTGGAATCCAATTACCCGGATTGAATTCCCCGCTGTCGCCCAAGGCCCGTGTTGTGTCTTAACCTCTATTCAAAAATGAATGAAAGAACCCAAATTCGTCGCTTTCTCCACCCAAAAGGGAGGAGCAGGCAAAACTACCCTTACGGTCACGGTAGCGAGCTACCTGTATTACTGCAAGGGTCTGAAAGTTCTCGTTGTTGACTGCGACTATCCGCAGTACAGCATCGACGAAATGCGCAAGCGAGAGAAGATGCTTCTTGACCTGAGTCCCTCGTTCAAGAAAACATTCTCCGACACACTCGTCCGAACCAAGCTGAAACCATTCCCTGTTCTGGTATGCCCTCCGGAGGAAGCCATGTCAAAAGTCAAGGAGCTGGTTGAAAGTGGCGACGACATCGACATCGTGTTTTTCGACCTCCCCGGCACAGTGAATAACCGTGGCGTGGTAACAGTGGCCAACTGCATGGACATGATTGTCGTACCAATCTCCGCCGACAAGGTGGTATTGGAGAGTTCGCTCGCTTATGCACTCAAATTACAGGAATGGCTCACGACCGGCAAATCCCAGCTGAAGGGTGTTCACATGCTCTGGAATATGACCGATGCCCGTGAGAAAACCGACTTATACGACCGCTATGAGAAACTCTTCGATGAACTGGGTCTGCCGACCCTCAGCACAAAAGTTCCCGACACGAAGAAGTATCGCCGCGAAGGTTCGGAAACGCTTGAAAGGGCTGTTTTCAGGTCCACGATCATGCCTCCGGACAAGGCGCTGCTCAAAGGGACGAGGTTACAGGAACTTGCAGAGGAATTCCTCAAGGTTGTCAACCTGTGATGTCTGACCTATGGGTAAAGTGTATGAATCGGATATAGACCCTGATGAGTTCATCCGAGATTTTCGGGAGAGCCCCTCCCAGACGCAACCTTCCAAGAAACCTAAAGTTACATCGTCGGATAAAGATTCTCCTGTCAAACAGAAATCCAAGCCGGACAACACCCCGCAATCACATCCTCAGACAGAGGAAGAATATCTTGACTGCTTCGTGCGCAATATGGCGCACATGCGGTCAAGGAAGAAATATCAGGTTGTTGAGGTTGACCCAATTTTTATACAGAAGGTAAAGCGGATCATCTCATACGGCGATACACCTTGTTGCTCAGCCAAAGCATATATCAACAACGTACTTGCGGAGCATTTCCGAGAGTATGAAACCTATATTGAAAAAAGACAATAAATGAAAAATGTAACCCATAAACTCACTATCAAAGTCACCCCCGATTCGGTAGAAGCCGAAATGCAAGCCACAGACCCGGAACAGGCTGCATACATAGAAAAGTATCTCTCCGGCTCAAATGATTTCGCCACGAGGCGCACCTACATCCAGCCACAGTTGCACGATACTCTTACCAAGATGGTGAAAGTCCTTGCTCCTCATGGTGCAACTATCGGCAGCTATCTGTCAGCAATCGTCCTCGACCATTTCGCAAAGAACGCAGACCTGATGAAGCGAATCTTTGAAGACAGCCGTGAGGACTTATTTACATGACAGTATTTGTAGTGCTGGCACTTTTGGCAAGCAATATCTTTCTTGCCAAAATGCTCCTATCAAAGGATAAAGAGAAAGCAGACAGTCCCTCAACAGACGCTGCGTCTGATAATACACCAGACCCGCCTAAAAATAATAATGAAGGTGTATCTGATGCTTCGGTCGAAAATCCCATTGAGGAGAAAATAGCCTCCGTTGTCGGAGAAAGCAAATATGACCCCGACACATATAAGCAGATTGTCAAAGAGATTGTGAAAGAGGTCGTTCCTCTTATCATAGAGGAATATGGCAACTTTGCAGATGCCGGATTCCCGGAATTAGAGGACAAGAAATCTTCAATAGTTGTACCCAATGACAAACTTGATGAAGTATTCTCCAACACAACAGTAGCGGAATTGACCGGTGAGGCTCCCGAACCTACTGAACCATGCGCCGACGGCTTGGACTTCAACGATATGACCACGACAATGAATGTGTTGAAAGAGACGTCTAACAACCCGGAGGATATGGAGGTAGCACAGGAAACTCTCCGTAAACTTGACGGTACAGTCATAAAGGAAAAACTTTCACTTGACCCGGCAATTCAGAAAAAGATTCTCCTTATCGAATTACATCTGCCCAAGCAAACGAAAGAGGAAACGGAGGATACTATTCCAGAACATGACCAGAATGACTCCGCTCAATCCCCTGAATCGCAGCCGGACAAACCTAAAAGAGTCCTTTTCCACGCTGACATCGACACCTCGGAAATTGATGAAATTGATTTCAATGTCTATCATTGACACTTGGCCGCAAGGCAAACCTATCTATAATATAATTCATGTCTAATTTTTTCAAGAAATTCTATGAAAGAACCGTAGCGTTTATGAACGCACCCCATCGCCGCCGTCCCATTGCCGCAATGCTTCTTCTGACGGCTGCAATCCAGATGTTCGCCGCCGGTAACGGTCTGAGTGGCATCAATGAAGCCACTTCAATGGTCACCTCCTATTTTGACCCAGGGACGAAATTGGTGTACGCAATCGGTGCCGTGGTCGGACTCATCGGCGGCATCAAGGTTTACTCCAAATGGTCGAGTGGCGACCCCGACACGAGCAAGACTGCCGCCTCATGGTTCGGTGCCTGTATCTTCCTGATTGTAGCAGCCACAATCCTCCGATCATTTTTCCTCTGATGTCCGAGTATTCAATCAACAAGGGCATTGGTCGGTCGGTTGAGTACAAAGGCTTGAAAGCGCAATACCTGTTCATCTTCGCAGGAGGATTGCTTGCCATTTTCGTGGTATTCGTCATCATGTATATCGCCGGAATCTCCCAATGGGTCTGCATAGGCTTCGGTGCGACAGGTGCGTCCTTTCTTGTCTGGCTCACATTCCATATCAATGCCAAATACGGCCAGTACGGTCTGATGAAACTGACCTCGGTCAAGTATCGACCACGATATATCATCAACCGTCTGCGCATAACACGATTGATAAAACATAAGAATAAATGAGGAATATACTGAAAGCTACAACACTGGAGTCAAAGCTGCCGCTGCTGGCGGTCGAGCATGGCTGCATCATCTCAAAGGACGCGGATGTCACCGTGGCCTTTGAGGTGAGCCTACCGGAACTATTCACTGTCACCTCCGCTGAATATGAAGCGATGCACTCCGCTTGGTGCAAGGCAATCAAGGTGTTGCCCCATTACACTGTCGTACATAAGCAGGACTGGTTTGTCAGTGAAAAGTATAAGCCGGAACTTCAAAAAGAGGATTTGTCATTTCTTGACCGTTCATTTGAACGCCACTTCAATGAGCGTCCATATCTCGCCCACAAATGCTACCTCTTCCTGACGAAGACTACAAAGGAGCGTATGCGCCAGCAGTCAAACTTCTCAACCCTCTGTCGTGGACGTATAATGCCAAAGGATTTGAATCACGAAATGGTTGTGAAATTTATGGAAAGCGTTGAGCAATTCGAGCGAATTATGAATGACACCGGCTATATCAAACTCCATAGACTGAGTGATGAAGACCTTATCGGCACTGAATCAACCTCCGGACTGATTGAGAAATATATGTCGCTGTCAATGGACGACGTCACTTGCTTGGAGGACATTGACCTGTCGGCAAAGGAGATGAGAATCGGCGACAAGATGCTCTGCCTCCATACTCTTTCAGACACTGAGGATTTGCCCGCAAAGGTCAGCACAGACAACCGATATGAGCGGTTATCAACTGACCGAAGCGACTGCCGGCTTTCTTTCGCTTCTCCCGTAGGGTTGCTGTTGCCTTGCAACCATATCTACAACCAGTATCTACTGATTGATAATCCTGACGAGAATCTGACGCGGTTTGAAAAGACGGCACGCAATATGAACTCCCTGTCGAAGTACAGCCGAAGCAACGCCATCAACAAGGAGTGGATTGACCAATATCTCAATGAAGCCCACAGTTACGGACTGATTTCCGTGCGCTGCCATTGCAATATAATGGCTTGGAGCGATGATGCCGAGGAATTGAGGCGGGTCAAGAATGATGTTGGCGGTCAGCTGGCGACAATGGGTTGTATGCCACGGCACAACACCATCGACTGCCCGACACTGTTCTGGGCAGCGATGCCCGGCAATGAGGCCGACTTCCCTGCGGAGGAATCTTTTTACACGTTCATTGAACCTGCGGTTTGCTTCTTCACTGCCGAAACCAACTACCGCTCATCGTTATCCCCATTCGGAATAAAGATGGTTGACAGACTCACGGGCAAACCTATCCACTTGGATATTTCCGATGAACCGATGAAGCGAGGCATAACCACCAACCGCAACAAATTCATCCTCGGCCCGTCAGGTAGTGGGAAGTCGTTCTTTACCAACCACTTTGTCAGGCAATATTATGAACAGGGCGCGCATATACTTCTGATTGATACGGGTAATTCCTACGAAGGTCTGAGCAACCTGATACGAAACAGGACTCACGGTGAAGATGGCGTATATTTCACATATACGGAGGATAACCCCATATCTTTCAACCCGTTCTACACCGACGACGGAGTGTTTGATGTGGAGAAGAAAGACTCAATCAAAACACTGCTGCTGACGCTTTGGAAATCGGAGGATGACAGAGTGACAAAGACTGAATCCGGCGAGCTTGGCTCGGCATTGTCAATGTTCCTCGATAAGATGGCAAAAGACCGCGACATTGTCCCATGTTTCAACTCATTCTATGAGTTCATGCGTGATGACTACCGTGCGGAAATGGCTAATCGCCCGATACCCATCTACAAACAGGACTTTGACATTGACAATTTCCTGACCACTCTGCGCCAATACTACCACGGTGGCCGCTTCGACTTCCTGCTCAACTCAAAAGCCAATATCGACCTGCTCAACAAGCGATTTGTGGTATTCGAGATTGACAGTATTAAAGAAAATCGCGAACTTTTCCCGGTTGTTACAATCATCATCATGGAGGCTTTCATCAACAAGATGCGCCGGTTGAAAGGCATCCGCAAAGTCCTAATCTGCGAGGAGGCTTGGAAGGCTCTATCCTCGGCAAATATGGCTGAGTACATGAAGTACCTCTACAAGACTGTCCGCAAATATTTTGGTGAGGCTGTGGTTGTTACGCAAGAAGTCGATGACATTATATCGTCACCTATTGTGAAAGAAACCATCATCAACAACTCCGACTGCAAGATACTTCTCGACCAACGCAAGTACATGAACCGCTTCGACCAGATACAGGAGCTGTTAGGTCTGACGGATAAGGAGAAAGCCCAAATACTGAGTATCAACATGGCGAACAATCCCAACCGCCTTTATAAAGAGGTGTGGATTGGACTTGGAGGAACGCAGTCAGCCGTCTATGCCACTGAGGTGAGCAAAGAGGAATATCTCTGCTATACCACTGAGGAAACGGAGAAAATAAAGGTTTGGGAAATGGCACAGAAACTCGGCGGCGATACCGAAGCCGCCATAAAACGATTAGCTAACGAATAACGAATGTTTACAGAACTTTTAGAATTATTTGAACCACTTTTTCCCATACTCGCCACTTCAATTCTTTTTATAGGTGGCGTAGCATTGGCAATTTACGGCCTTGTGCTTGTTTGCAAAGGTCTGAAACTCCTCTTTAAGAAAACCATAAGCAATATGTCACTCTGTGCCGATTGCATTAAAAATTGGATTGACTCCGGCTTTGAACGCCTTGAAAATACAATCAAGTCGGCAATAAAGAGTGCGAATCGTAGCCAGACAGAGGATATTTTGAAACTCGTTCAGCCAATGGTTGAAAAGATGGTTGAGGAGAATATTAAGGAACAATTCTCCCCATGCGATGTTCCGATGGCAATCATCGACAAAATATCCGAGTTGCAGGGATTATGGGAGGATGATTCGCACACAATCCTTGCGACCATTTATAGAGACGGTGGCACATACATTATGAGTCTGGACGGTATTGAAGACCATTATCTTGTCGGGAAGTATTTATTGAGCGAGGAATCGGAAAACAACCGCTTTTACGCCAATGGCTGCTTCGGCTTCACATTCCATTTTGATGAGGATAACAATGCTATCTTCATACCTCGACTTGGCGTCTGGCTGAAACGGGAAACACACAACGGAATCTTTGACAATGGGGCTTTTACGAGTGTTGAGAAACTTTCTCTTGATGATGATACCCGTGAAAGAATAAAAGTCATTTTATCAGACAGAAACGAATGAAAAATATCAAGATTATTATTTCACTGTTTGCTATCTGCATCCTTTTCAGTGCAAACAAGGCAAACGCCCAATGGACGGTCATTGACCCTTCCAACATCGCCCAAAGCATCGTAAACAACTCCAAATCACTCGTTCAAGAGTCGCAGACGGCGACCCACATGGTGAAAAATTTTCAAGAAACCGTGAAAATTTATCAGCAGGCAAAGAAATATTACGACGCTCTCCAGTCAGTCAACAATCTCGTCCGCGATGCCAGAAAGGTGCAGCAGACAATCCTCATGCTCGGCAATATATCCGGCTACTACGTCAATAACTTCCAGAAGATGCTCACGGATCCAAACTTCACTTCCTCGGAACTGTCTGCAATAGCCTCCGGTTATACCCGAATCTTGGAAGAAGCCAATGGTGTCCTTGGGGATTTGAAACAGGTGGTCAACATTACCACTCTCTCAATGACCGACAAAGACCGTATGGATGTGGTGGATAACTGTTACAAGGAGATGAAGCGGTTGAAGAATCTGACCGCCTATTACACCAATAAGAACATCAGCGTCTCTTATCTGAGGGCGAAAAAGAAAGCCGACACACAAAGGGTTGTAAACCTCTACGGCGACGGCAGTGAAAAATACTGGTAACCATGCTGTGTGCGATAGATTTCAGCAACCTTCACACAATCCTCCGCTCGCTCTATGATGAGATGATGCCACTATGTTCGGATATGGCGGGCGTGGCACAGGCAATCGCCGGATTAGGTGCATTGTTCTATGTCGCCTACCGTATTTGGCAATCACTGGCGAGAGCAGAACCTATTGATGTGTTCCCGCTTCTTCGGCCCTTTGTTATCGGCTTCTGCATAATGTTTTTTCCGTCGGTTGTACTTGGGACAATCAATGCGGTGATGTCGCCAATCGTTCAAGGAACAGCCTCGATGCTGGAGGGGCAAACCCTCGATATGCAAAAGTACCGTGAAGAAAAAGACCGGTTGGAATATGAGCAGATGATGAATGACCCGTCAACCGCCTACCTCGTTGATGATGCTGAGTTTGACCGTCAGATTGATGAGTTGGGCGTGACTGAAATAGGGACAGCCGCAGGAATGTATATCGAGCGAGGAATGTATAAGGTCAAGAAAGCCATTCAGAACTTTTTCAGGGAATTACTTGAAATGCTGTTTCAGGCAGCCTCCCTTACGATAGACACAATAAGGACATTCTTCCTGATTGTGTTGGCAATCCTCGGCCCGATAGCGTTTGCCCTCTCGGTATGGGACGGCTTCCAGTCAACACTGACCATGTGGATCCAGCGATATATTCAGACTTATCTATGGCTTCCGGTCGCGGATTTGTTCAGTACAATTCTTGCCAAAATCCAAGTTTTGATGCTTCAAAACGACATTTCAGAACTGACTAATAACCCCAATGCAGACCTCGACGGGACAAATACCGCGTATGTTATCTTTATGATTATCGGTATTATAGGCTACTTCACAATACCCACTGTGGCGGGGTGGATTATCCAAGCCGGAGGTGCCGGAAACTACAATCGAGCTGTCAACAATACAGCGATGCAAGCAGGGTCCATGGCCGGAAGTGTCGGCGGTGCAGTTGCAGGCAACGTGGCCGGCAGAGCCGGAAAACTATTAAAATGACATTCAAACACCGATTAAATGGAGTTCAAATCACTTAAAAACATAGAGTCATCTTTCCGTCAGATAAGGCTTTTCGGAATTGTATTTGTGGCTATGTGTGCGGTGGTTGTCTCGGTGGCTCTGGTTATGGTTTTCAAGTTTGCTGAGAAGCAGCGTGAGAAGATTTATGTCCTTGACAATGGCAAGTCTTTGATGCTTGCCTTGTCGCAGGACATGAGCCAGAACCGTCCGGCAGAGGCACGGGAGCATGTAAGACGTTTCCATGAATTGTTTTTCACTCTCTCGCCGGACAAATCGGCCATCGAACACAATATCAACCGCGCATTGATTCTCTCAGATAATAGCGCATACAATTACTACTCTGACTTCTCTGAAAAAGGTTACTATAACCGAATCATCTCAGGCAACATCAACCAGATATGTCAGGTGGACAGCGTTGTATGCAACTTCACCAACTATCCATACACGGCGGTTACTTATGCGAAGCAGAAAATCATTCGTCAGAGCAACGTGACTGAGCGCAGTCTTATAACAACCTGCAAGCTGACCAATTCGTCAAGATCAGATGACAATCCTAACGGCTTTATAATCGAGGGTTTCAATATCCTTGAAAATAAAGATATTTCCACAATCAAACGATAAGTGAGAGTTTTATCAAAAGTACGCGACACCATATATAATAAGGTGTGGCACACTCCCAAAGGGAAATTGAGAAATTTCCTTATATGCAAATGTGATAATATACCGCAGAAACGACGGTTGACAATCGTGGGTATATTCTTCGGATTGTTTGTCCTCATCGCATTTCTATTGTTCGGCAATGCCTGTTACCACATAGGACTGGGGCAAGCCCGTCAGCACATTGATGAGATAAAGCATATAAAGGCAGTGGAGTTACCAGCTTCAACTGAAAAACAGTCACTACCAACATTTGATGACATTTGAAGAACTGAAAACGAAAGTCAATGGCTGGTTTCAGCCGAAAAATGAGGCTGAGAGAGCCAAACTTAAAAAGTATGCCATTGTATTTCCCGCGATGTTCCTGACATTCATAGTTGCCCTTTGGTTAATTTTCGGCAGTGGATTCTCGTCAGACATGACCGACACAAGCAACGCCAATATGGAGCTGCCGGATGGTGACAATGCCGAAATTGAAGGGAACAAACTCAAAGCAATGGAGGCTAAGGCACTTGAAGATGAAAAGCACCGACAGGATAGCGTAGTCCAGACATTCACTGAAATGGCGGATACGATGCCGACAAATATTTCAGAAGAGCCGACTGCAATAGAGTCATCGGCACAGGCATACCAGTCAGTCCAAGCGTCACTTGAAGATTTTTATATTCCCGAAGACCAGTCTGCGGCACAGGTCGCAGAACTTCAAGCGAGGATTGATGAACTGGAAATGCAGAATGCCTACGCCCAGCAGCAGACTCAGCAGCCCAATGAAGTGGAGCTGATGGAGAAGTCTTATCAGTTGGCGGCGCAGTATCTCGGCACTGGAAATGGTAGCCAACAGGCGATCATTGTCGATGAGCCGGTGAAGGAGCGTAAAGTTATGCCCGTGAATCAGGTCAACCGCAATGTGGTTTCCTCTCTCAATGCGGCAACATCTGAACGATCATTCTCTACTGTTGTCGGCGGCAAGCGTCAAAATTTCAAAAATACCATTTCAGCTTGTATAGCCTCTGACCAGTCGGTAATTGACGGTCAGAGCGTGAAACTTCGTACTCTTGAACCGATGTGGATTGGGAACTCTCTGTTGCCAAAGAATACAACCGTTGTCGGCTCGGCACGATTGCAAGGTGAACGCCTTGAAATCACGATTGAGAGCATTGAGGCATTAGGCTGTATAATGGAAGTTGACCTCGCTGTATATGACTCAGACGGTCAAGAGGGTATCAACATTCCCAATTCTATGGAGTCTGACGCACTGAAAGAAATCGGAGCCAATATGGGTAGTACCGTCGGCAGCTCAATCAACATATCCACCAATGCCGGAGCGCAAATTGTCTCCGATGTGGGTCGAGGCTTACTCAACGGCGTAGGTCAATATCTTACCAAGAAAGTCCGTCAGGTGAAAGTGCATCTGAAATCCGGATATAAAGTGATGCTCAAGCAGGTTGAGCAATAATCAACAAAACACACCAACAACGAATGAAAACAATCACAAAACTCTTTGTTGTGGCAGTGGCACTCTTCGGAGCAGCCACCGCTGTCAACGCCAAAACAGTTAAAAATACCGATAACAACGTGTCGTCTGACACTGAAACGGTCGCCGAACACGATATGAACGTGTACGGCGCAAACTACACCGACGGCGACAAATTTGACGGTCTTACCCGAAAAGTCGGCTTTGACCGCATGATACCGCCTCACGCACTGGAAGTTGCGTATGAGAAAACGACGCACATCATCTTCCCGGCAGAAATCACTTATGTGGACTTGGGCAATGAGAACCTCGTTGCCGGACTCGCTGACGGTGCAAAGAATGTGTTGCGTGTAAAATCGGCTTTCAAGTCGTTCAAGCAGGAAACCAATCTTTCGGTTATCACCGAAGATGGCAGCTATTACACGTTTAATGTAAAATTTGCCAAAGAGCCGCTGTTGCTCAGTATCGAGATGACTGATTTTCTCCATGACGGTGAGGCTGTGAACCGCCCCAACAACGCGCAGGAGATCTATCTGGAAAAACTCGGTCAGGAGTCGCCGATGCTTGTCAAACTGATTATGAAATCAATCTACAAACAGAACAAGCGCGAAATCAAACACATAGGCAGCAAGCGTTTCGGTGTCCAGTTCCTACTGAAAAGCATCTACACCAACAATGGACTTCTCTATTTCCACACCGAACTGAAGAATACCTCAAATATCGCTTTCGACATTGATTTTGTGTCGTTCAAGATTGTGGACAAGAAAGTTATCAAGAGAACCGCCATGCAGGAACAGGTGCTTGAACCGCTCCGCGCCCAGAACTATGTGACTGTTGTTCACGGCAAATCTTCTGAAAGAACCGTGTTCGCCTTGGAGAAATTCACTATCCCCGACGATAAACAGCTCGTTATCGAGGTCGCCGAAAAGGAAGGCGGCCGCCATCAGTCTTTCGTAGTGGAGAACGAGGATATTGTGAGAGCCAACGTAATCGACGAACTTTCAATCCAGTAACCAATGAGAAAAGCGATAATTCTTTTCGCTGCCATGCTTGCTCTTTTCACAGGGCAGGCAATGGCCCAGCGATGCCTCCCCGGAATGTCAGCGGTCGAGGTAAAGGCAAATATGGCAGACGGTTTTTATACCGGCAACTCCCGCAACTGCGGCTATTCTTTCGGTGTCTATTACTCCGTTTTCAAGGGTAACGCCAACACATGGACTTTTGGCGGCGAGTATCTCCAGACTTACAAGCCATACGGCGAAAAAGGTCGTATCCCTGTTGCGGAGTTCACGGGCGAGGTAGGCTACAATCTCCACCTGTTGAGCGACTACTCGCAGGCTTTTCACCTCTATTGTGGCGTGTCTGCCCTCGGCGGATATGAAACGGTAAACTGGGGTAAGTCGGTGCTGTCCGACGGATCCACGCTCCACAACGGCGACGCCTTTATCTATGGCGGCGCACTGACTGTTCAGGCAGACTTTTATCTATCTGATAAAATAGCCTTGACTGCCAATGTGAAAGAACGGTTTGTGTTCGGCAACTCAACGGGCCATTTCCATACTCAGTATGGTGTTGGCGTAAAATTTATAATCGAATGAGCCTATGAGATACACAAAAGATGATATACACAAAATCAGCATATACAAGCTATTGGAGGCTATAGGCATGAGACGTGTTGACCTTGTCAGTGATGACGTCGAACTCTATTATACTCCATATAGAAATGATTCGGAACCTAAATTTATTGTTGATGATTTGGCAAGAAAATGGTATGACCAAGTGACTGGCAAATCGGGGGATATAAGGGATTTGGCACGACTTATTGCAAAAGGTGCTGATAGAGATGATATTGATGGCTATATAGTCCGTAAAGCTAATGAATATGAGAAAATACAGGAACTGCGTGCAATGAGTCGCAGACTGATGGAGCCGGAAACTTTTGATGTAGATTATGACAAAATCCATCTGACTACTTTTATGAAAGCGTTGGGTCAACCCAAACCTCTGATGGCGGATGGAAACATTCTCTACTACAAAGCTCCGTATTCAAATGACGAGAATCGGACTATCGCTGTTAATACCATCACTAATTGTTGGCATGACACCAAGTCTAAGAAACAAGGGAACATATTTACTCTTGTATGGCACATGATAGGTTCATCCAATATATCGGAAATCAAACGATATATTGTTGCTGAGATGTCAGCTATGAATAAAAATCTGGCATTAAATAGGACTGAACTTGAGAAGACGGAAATCCCGAAAAAGAAACGAGGTATGCGCCTATGAACATCGACGCTATCCGACAAATCCCGTTGGTGGATTTCCTCAACCACCTCGGCTATCGGCCGACAGGACGCGACAGCAAAGGATTGTGGTTCTACTCTCCATACCGCAATGAGCGTAAGCCCTCGTTCCATGTCAACCCGCGCAAAAATTTATGGTTCGATTTTGGGAGCGGTGCAGGTGGCGACATCTTCAACCTTGCCGGAGAGTTGACAGGCGAAACAGACTTCATCAGACGGGCGGAGTTCATCGCCCAAAAGATGCAGTTGCCAGTAGAGAAACCCTACAAGCCAATGCCGTTCAAGGAAGAACCGACATTTGAGAATGTTGCTATCTCCAGACTGGAGGCTCCGGCTCTGCTTAAATACCTTGATGACCGTGGCATACCACGCGACATAGCCCAACGCTATTGTGTGCAGTGTGATTATGAATTACATGGCAAGAGGTATTACGCCATCGGCTTTGAAAATAACGCGCATGGCTATGAACTGCGTTATCCAAACAAGTATAAAATCCAAACTATCATATATAATCAACTGGAATCCAGTGAATATTCTATCATGTTGTTTTGATTTTTATTATATTAATTTCAGTAATCAATATTCATTCATATGAAAGAACAGGATTTAAAATCCAAAGCATCAATTCTGCTTGGACACTTTCATGACAATGGGTACTCAAAGTACACCATTGACCTTTTCCGGCTGGCGATTAATTATGCGTTACGTCTTCGGAGTGTTCATCCCGGCATCTCTTATGAAGACATCTATCGATCCAAAGTAGATGCGGATCCAAATCACCGTCCACTTCACCATTGGCGTAGGCTCTTCGCTACCATCGAACATTTCGATAGAACCGGTATTCTACCGGGCCATGGCAATACACCTCGCGGCGGGGAAAAGAAGTATGACACACTCTCGAAAGAGTTTCAACGCGCAATAGACATCTATCGCCGTGAAGAGCCAAAGTCAGGAAAGAAGGCCACGACAATCAAGCGTGAGGCAAGCCTCGCCACGAACTTCTTCTGTGAGTTGCAGACACAAGGTGTTTTCACATTTAGCGAGGCTTGTGAGAATCACATTCAGACAGCTTTTTCAGGACACTGCTGTGGTTACAGGAAAGTTATCAGAGTGGTGGTCAGGTGCTGTGCTCCATTCTTTGAGGATGGCGTTTGCGAACACTTCATCTCATTGCTTCCCATGACAAGAAGCAAGCGTCGTAACATCGAGTATCTCAAAGCAGAAGAAATTGCCAGTGTAAAGAAAGTTCTGACAGCTCGGGACTCTGATCTGTGCTTGCGGGATAAGGCTATCGGTCTTATTGCCTTATTCACAGGGTTGAGAGGCTGCGACATTCTAGGCCTGAGACTAACTGATATAGACTGGGAGAATGATGTGATACTTGTCAATCAAGAGAAAACCGGTGTCCCACTGAAACTACCTTTACGTCCCATTGTCGGCAATGCAATATACGATTATATCTGCCATGAACGTCCAACCTGCAGCACCGAGGAAATCTTTGTTAGTCAGTATCCTCTGCACTTGCGCTTAGACAACACCTATAATATTGCCGCAAGAATCATGAAAGTCGCAGGCATAAGGCAGAACAAGGGAAGTCGCAAAGGTTTCCACATATTCCGGCATCATGTCGCCACATCTCTCCTGAACGAGGGTGTTCCTCTGCCCGTGGTATCGTCCGTATTGGGCCATTCATCACCTTCCTCGTTGAACCCATATCTGAGCGCGGATTTTCTCCATCTGAAAGAATGCGCTCTCAGCATAGAGCAGTTCCCAGTAAGAAAGGAGGTATTCCATGACTGAATTTGTTTCGGGGATAGCTCCGTTGATAAAGCGGTTTATCGCTTTCAGAGTCGCTTCTGAACACTGGAATGTCACCTCTTATGAAGTCTGCATGCGTCTGTTCGATCGATATTGCCACCACCGATATCCGGGCGAAAGCATTCTGACTCAACAAATGGTTGATGGATGGTGCGCCAAACGGGATACTGAAAGTGGAAAATCGTGCCAGACAAGGGCCTATCCGATAATAGCTTTCGTAAAATATCTCAAATCAAGAGGGTTGACCAACGTAAATCCACCGAAGCTTCCCAAAAAGATGCGTTCGACATACGTCCCTCATGCTTTTTCAGAAGATGAACTACGAAGATTTTTCAATGGATGCGACACTCTGTCCGGCCCTTTGACCAAACAAAACAGAATCCGCAATATATCTATACCGGTATTCTTCAGACTACTATACAGTTCTGGAGTGCGAACTACGGAGGCTCGTCTGCTCAGATGTGAGGATGTCGACCTTGAAACTGGAGTACTCAATATCAGGCTATCTAAGGGATATGACCAGCACTTTGTCGTCCTACACGATAGTATGCTTCAGCTTATGCGGGAATACGACAAGGCGATAGCTGACATATTCCCTGAACGGACTTATTTCTTTCCCGCAAGAAATAACTCTTTTCATGATAATTCATGGGTATCTGACAATTTTCGGAAAATCTGGAAAAATGTAAGTCCATGTCATGCTGTTCCCTACGCGCTGAGACATCATTATGCCACAACCAATATAAACAACTGGATTAACCGCGGCATGGATTTTAACTCAAAGTTGTTATATCTGTCCAAGAGCATGGGGCACAGTGTGATAGAGAGCACTGCCTATTACTACTCCCTCGTGCCCGGACTCTCCGATATTATAGAAGAGAGGACACAAGAATCCTTCGATAACATTGTCCCTGATTTAACCGATGTCAACCATGAAGAAACCGAATAAAGAGGCCGTTGCATTCTCGCGCCATATCAATGACTGGTTGACTGTCTATGTGCCAACCGTCCAATCAAGCAGCGCCCATACAGTGAAGAACCATCATGACGCACTGTCTCTGTTCCTACATTTTATAACTCAGGTAAAAGGTCTTGATGCCAGGACTTTCTCTTTCAAGCTTCTTGAACGTCAGGTCATAGAAGAATGGATACTTTGGCTGAAGAATGACAGAAAAAACTCTTCCGAAACGTGCAACAACCGCCTTGCATCCATCAGGGCATTTATCAAATACCTATCCGAGAAAGATGTCAGCCTGACATATCTGGCCTGCGAGTCTGCTCAAATACCAAGACAGAGGTCAGTCCGTAAGAAAGTCGAGGGATTGAGTAAGAATGCGGTGAAAGCATTGTTGAATGCACCTGATACGAATACTTCAACTGGACGCCGTGATCTCGTGTTTCTCATATTGATGTATGGCACTGCCGCACGAATAGACGAGGTGCTGTCTATGAAGATACAACATCTTCATCTTCATGCCTCCAAGCCATACGCTACGATAATAGGAAAGGGGAATAAGGTCAGAACCCTCTATCTGCTTCCAAAAGTTGTGGCGCATCTTGAAAAATATATAGTGGAGTTCCATCCAACGCAACTAGATCCGGATTCCTATGTATTTTATTCACGGATAAAAGGGACTAGCACCAAGATGACTCAACCTGCTATTGCAAAACGACTTCATAAATATGCGGCAGTAGCTAATGGAGAATGCCCGGAAGTCCCATTGAACCTGCACGCCCATCAAATAAGACATGCGAAAGCCTCTCATTGGCTTGAAGATGGCATGAATATCGTACAGATATCTTTTCTCCTTGGACATGCTGATGTCAAAACTACTATGGTTTATCTTGATATTACAACCGAGCAGGAAGAAAAGGCTCTTGCCACAATTGAGAACGAAAAAGACAGAGAAATACCTAAAAAATGGAAGAAGGCTCCTCAATCTTTTGCTGAACTCTGCGGTCTCCGTGTCATAAAATGAGAAAATAAAATCCAAACCTATATATAGAACTGACTACACAATATAGGTTTTACGGAAGAGGTTTGGATTTTATTCTTGTTTGGATAACGCACTTCATATCCTCCTGCCATGTTCGGAAAGCCGATGGCAAAATAGGGTTTGTCGGCATTCATAAACCGAAGCTCCCTGCATTCTCTTTTGGCAAGTCCGATGTTTATTCCCCTTTCTTGCAGATAGGCAATAAGTGCAGGAGAGGACAACTCACCAACCCTTAATCCCTGATAAGGCTGATTGTCGGAATGCTGTCTGCCAAAAGAGAACAATGCAGGGCGGATGTATGCTGTCCGCTCCTCTATGCGTTTCAGCAGATAGGCTACATCTTCCGAATGGTAGAGTTCCGCTGCCAATGCGAGGATGTTTCCGCCTTTGCCGATGCCGAAGTCATACCATTTTTCAAGCTCGGTGTTTACCTTGAACGATGCGTCCGTTTCTTCCCGTAGCGGTGATTTATACCACAGGTTCCTGCCTTGTTGCTTTACAGGCGTATAGCCCAGACTTTGCAGATAGTCTGCCAGTTTGATTTGCTTTACATCTTGGATTGTCATATTACATACGGTTTTGAAGTTGATGAAAATTTGTTGATTTGATGAATTGTTAATGTAATATGTTTATATACAGCCTCGTAACCTCTCAACATCTTCTCAACAAACCACTCGCCAAAAGAGAAATCCACAAACGGGTGTCGGTGGTCTCTCAACTTCTCTTTTGGCTTGTTGAGATTTTGTTGAGAATGTATATCGTTTATTGTCAGTGCATTTATACCCATATTCAACAATTCAACAGAAAAATGATAATATTACAGGGATTCAAGTTGCTCCCTTGTGACGGTGTAGAAGCGTCCCACTCTCCTTATCGGCTCATACCGACACTCCCGATTGCAGTTGAACAGGTAGGTGGTATAAGTCAGTCCGTTTGGCGCAGGAGTCAGTTTCCAACATTCCTGCAACACTTTTCGGACTTGGTGTTTCTCCACCTTTACCTGTGAGTGTACCAGCAAAAGAAGAATGTCACTGTAACAGAAAGAGAATGTATCCGTGCCGACACTGTCCATGATGTCAAGGATAAGTTCGTGCATCTCTATCTCCAACCGGTTGCGGTTGCTGCGGATAATCTTCTGCAAGGCTTCTGTATGCAGTAATGTGGGGTTGAACCACATCCGGCTTTCCTTTTCGGTGGACAGTTTTCTGTGTTGCAGGAAATGGAGAAAGGCGGGTATCTCCGCTTTCAGCTTTTGCAGGAAGTCGGTATCATCGGACTGCAAGCGGTTTATCTTGCGCACCCAATAGCGTGTTTCCCCTGCGTCTATGATTACGGGCAGATACTCGTTGTTGGAACACAGCACGAATTTGGCGAAGAACGCAATCTCGTCACGGTCTTTGCCTTTGGCTTCCACCTTATAGGAAAGTGTGGTGCTGAGGTTCTTCAACCGCTCGCTATCCTCCCTGCGGTTGAGCAGCACCTCATCCACCACGATAAGCAACTTGCCGGCCCAGTCGGAATTGAACTGGCTGCGGAAATCCTCGTTGGTGTTAAAAGTCACATTGTTCTGAAAAAGGGCTTTCAGAAAGTTCAGGAAGGTGCTTTTGCCCGTGTTGCGTTCTTCCGACACCAACAGCAGGATAGGCAACTTCTGAATCGGTTGCAGGTAAAGCAGTTGCAGATAGTCCATCCCCAACTCGTACTGTTCCCCGAAGATGTGCCGTACCAAAGATTGGATATGCGATAAATCGCCCTCCTGCGGTCGGTGGTCTATCGGTTCGTAGAGGTTAAGGAACTTGCCGACCACGGAACGGTAGCCGATGTGTTCGGGTACGGTGCAGAAGCCGTCATACTTGGGAACGCTGCCGATGTAATCCTTGCCGTAATCCTGTCGCAGGGTCTCGTTGTTCCATGCGATGCGTTTCTTCACATACCCTCCGTTCAGTCTCGGTTGCTCCACAATCTTGTAGAGCGTTGTCCCTACACGGATAAATTCTTCCTTTGCCATGCCGCCATCCGATGGCGGTCTGTGGCTGTCCTGTTGTTCGATAGCTGACATAATCAAATGGTTTTAAGTTTGAAAATTACCAGCTGCAAAAATATAATCAATTATCGGATAGGTTGTTATGCAAAACACAGCAGAATGGTGACAAATAGCCCCCGAAACAAAAACTTTCGATGGCTTGGGGCAGGAAACAGGTTCTGCAAACGGAAAAACTCCCGAAAAGCGAATGTCGGATTACGCTTTTCGGGAGAAAAAATCAGAGCGTCTGTCGTTCTGTCGTACTGACTTAATGAATTACTGACTTACCGAGTGAATAATGTCAGGCATTCAGCTACGAGAAGTATTCGGATTTGGATATACCGTTGGTATTCAGCGAGAAAAAGATGCTTGTTTTCTCTTTTCGCAGGTACAGTCTTTCAAGAACGGCATTGCGTACCCGTTCCGCTCCGAATGTGCCGATATGGAAAGCAAGGGCAACTATCGCTTCAAGGTTGTAAACCTCCATACAGCAATTATCGGATACCCGTATGCTTCGCCTTATCCCATATTCCCTTAAAACTCCGCTCTTGCAAAGAGCTTTCAGCCCTGCACGGAATGTCGGGGCGGTTACTCCGAACAGGTCGCAAAGTTCCCATTCGCTCATGGCGGTTGCGCTAATGTCGGTCGGCAAGGTGATGTTGCCGTTGCCGTCCGTTGTGATGATGCTTCGTTTCATGGCTATGCTTGGTTATGGGGTTACACTTCCGAACGATGCGTTCAGCTTGTTGCCGAACATCGTCAGGTCATTGTCAAGTTTCTGTGTGGTTATCTTCGCATAGATTTGAGTCGTGACAATGTTCGTATGTCCCAAAACACGGCTCACGCTTTCAATGGGCATCCCCTTGCTAAGAGCCAGTGTTCCAAATGTATGACGTGCGCAATGGTAGGAGATTTGCTTCTCTATTCCGCATTCCGCCATTACCTTTTTCAATTGTTTGCACATCGTCCAATAGTTGATTTTCCCGAAAACCAGCTTGTCTTCCGACAGATACTTGTACCGTTCGATTATCTGCAAGGGAATATCCAGCAGCTTCACTTGGAACGGGACATTTGTCTTGTGCCGTTTCGACAATATCCATTTCTCACCGTTCACTTCCACTATTTCGTCTGTTGTGAGTTCTTTCATATCCACGAAAGACAAGGCGGTGAAGCAGGCGAAAATGAACAGATCCCGCACCAATGCGAGGGTGGGGTTGTTAAACTCGTGCGCCATGATTCTTTTGATTTCGTCCTCTGTCAGATACTCCCGTTCCTTAACATTCGGGCTGATATGGAACTGCGCAAACGGATTTCTCGGTATCAGTCCGTTATAGTGCGCACGCATGACCACGCCTTTCAGCCACATGCAGTTCAGCCAGATGGTGGCGTTTTTCAGTCCCCGTTCAGCCGTAAGATAAGCCGCAAACTCCTTGATGAAGTCGGGTGTAAGTTCCAGCATGGACATATCCGTCCGCCTGTAGAACGACTTGATAAAGGCTGCGACATAATTTCTTGCCCTTACCATGACCTTGTATGTGCCGATGCTGCGGTCTTTGCCGACACGTTTCAAGAAGTTGGCGCAATCCTTGTCAAAAGCCTTTATCAGTGTCTCATACTCGCTTCCTACCCCTTGGTAGGCATTGCGTACCATTTCAGCCGTTACGTATGCCTCTCGGTCGGATATGCGCTGATAGTGCTTGATGATTTGCGCCTTGATGTTATCCAAAGCCTGATTGATGTTCCGTGCTTCGGCACTCTTGCCTTTGGCTCGGTTGCCTTTCGCATCCCAAAGGTTTTTCGGGATGGTCTGCTTGCAACTGAACTGCGCCACAGTACCGTTGATTGTCACTCGTCCCATGATGGGGACAATACCGTCTTTCTCCTTGCTGCCGTTCACGTAGAACAGCACTTTGAATGTACTTCTTGCCATACTCGTTTTTTTTGTTTGCAAAGTTAAATATCAACGAGTTAGACCTTGATACGCAAATCGGTGACAAACGGTGCAATAGCATCTCTCATATGTTAAATCTTACTCTTTCACGGGTAATGATTTGCAAACCATTCTTCTTCTTAAATCCGCTTTTCTTTGCGTTTTCCGATTTTTCGGCTTGTCATCATTTGACACCGTAACAACTCTGATATTAAGTCGTTTAGCGTCATTTCTCCCATTTTTCGAGGTTATTCCAGAGATTTAATGTTACTTTTAGCAGCACTATTCATTTTACCAGTGAGTGAAGCTGCAATAACAAAAAAGAGAAAAATACCCCGATATAAGGAATCAGCATGTGGAGAACGTATAACGACCCGTACTCCCATAGACTATACTAATGAAGCAAGTGGAAAAAACATTCATGGCAAGCAAAAAACGACATACAGTGTAACTCTAAAACAGAATACAATGTTGAATATTCACATTGGATTCCAAAAGAAACTGTGGTATGGCTGGAGGAGAGATAATCATAGAGATGCCTATTACTACTTTGATGCATCTCCATTTCAGTATAATTATTGGCTGAAACCAAATGCAAAAGATGCTCCTCTACTTCAACAGGACATCACGTGTCCAGATATCTATTTCTTTGAAAATGAAGGCACAATAGATTATGAAAGTGGATATATTGTAGGTGGCAGCAAAGTGCTGACTGGAAAATTATATGTATGGACAGACTATACTGTAGAAACAAGCACAAAGCGCTACAAGCAAGTCGTAAAAAAATACAAAATGTTCCCAAATGAAGAAATGCCTATATGTGATAAGAACAAAGCCTACACTTTAGATTTCACATTGAATTATTTATGGTAAAAGACACTCCAAAAGAAGAAAGAAAAAAAAGAATAAAACAAAAACAAAGTTATTTATGAAAAAGAAGTATCTCATTATTACAGTTTTGTTCACCTGCTTCTGCCTGCTTCCAGCCTCTGCCCAACAAGTAAAATTCGGCATTGAAGCCGGCGGAAACTGGTCGCACTACAAAAACGATAAATCGAAAGCCGAACAAGTGGGAAGTATGGGAGGCGGTTTCCAATTGGGCGGAACCGTGGACTACGAGTTCAAACACCACTGGATGCTGATGTCTGGACTCACCTGGATGCAGACCCGAAGCAGCATGGAGCTGTTCAATGCCAGCGTACCTTTCTTCCCTGATACGGAAATAAAGATGAACCACTTGAACATCCCTATAAAAATAGGCTACAACATTCGTATCAGCAAAAGCCTCAGCCTGATACCCTACGTGGGCATCTATGGTTCCATCAACTTCAATGCAGGTAAGTGTGACGTAAAGAACCCTTATTATATGGGAGAAACCAATCATTGGAGACCTATGGACGGGTATTCATACATCGTGCCGACAGAAGCAGACATTCCGTATGAATATGAAGCTACCATAGACGCTTTCCGCCGTTGGAATTATGGCGCGGTGGGAGGCATGAAAGCAGTGATAGCAGGCAGATACACCGTTTCACTCCAATACTACGAATCCATAAAGAAAGTACAGAAACAGTGTAACCTACGCAACTACGGCTATCAGCTTAACGTAGGCTATCAATTCTGACACAAAAACTAAAGTCTATAAGAAAGTTGCACATACCCGACACAAGGGATGTGCAACTTTTATAATCGGTTTAAATTTATCAGCTTCAGCATCATTCACCTTATCTGTTTTTCGTCCAAACATCTTTCACCAGAAAACACTGTCAATCAGCCACTTCTTTGTAAAGGTGAAGGATATGAAGCACGATGAATGCCTATTTCTTCCGTTTCCGCTTCTTTGCCGATTCCACCGCTTCGGCCACCACCGGCTTATTCGCAAACCGTTTGGTATAGTTGCTATAATCGGGAACGGTACGTTCATAAGTCGGGTCGACAAACAACGGGCTGGAAATGATATGGTCTGCCGTACTGCGGTTGCAGCAGAACACGATGTTCTCCACACCGGCAAGGCGGGTCAGCGCCTTCACATCCGTATCGTGCGGCTGAAGGGTCATCGGGTCGGTAAAAAAGAAAAGATAGTCAATCTCTCCGTCCACAATGCGCGAACCCATCTGCTGGTCGCCACCCAAAGGACCGGATTTAAGGATAGTGAAATCCCATTCCACATCAGGATGTTTCTCCCGGAGCGCTGCGAGGATAAGGGTACCCGTCGTACCCGTACAATAGAATTTATGCCCCATCAGCAATTCCGAGTTCCACAGTACCCACTCGATGAGGTCTTTCTTCATGGCGTCGTGTGCCACTAATCCAATCTTTCTAACTAATTTTTCCATAAGCCAAAACCTTTAATTATTTAAGTTTCGCATGTCTTCGGCATGCTTTCAGTGAACAAGTTGACAAGGAGGGATAAACAGTCATCTTGCTTTTTAAAGTGATTACAAGGAAAAGCCTTGTATCCTTATTTACTTGTTCACTGAAAGCTAGTTCTTGAACTTGCGAAACTTGATTAATAAACAATTAGAAACGGCAACAGTTTTTATAATTGCGAAAAGAATTTCTTTCCATGCAGATAAAACTGCGCCAGGATGCTGCCTTTTGTCCGTTCGGGTATGGCGGCAAACGTAGTTTTTTCCAGATTCTCTTTGCGGGACGCTGTAAATGAGGCGCGGAGAGAACTGTAGGCACGGCGAGCACGAAGCACAGCCAAAGCATTGGGAAACTGGCCTTTCAGCATGAAACTGAGAGCTGCCGTATAGTCGAGTACCGCACGCACACGCATCACGGGAACCAAGTCCTCCTGCGGCAGATTCTTATAAAGCATTACAAGGTTATTACGGAAATTGAGGAAAGTCTTGCGCGGATTCTCCTTCTTCAAAGTGGCCCCTCCCACATGAAACACCACGCTCTGCGGTACGCATGCCAACTGCCTGCCGCGGGCACGAAGCCGCCAACATAAATCTATCTCCTCCATGTGGGCAAAAAAACGTCCGTCCAGTCCACCCGCTTCCCGGTAATCTGCCAGACGGATGAACAGAGCCGCCCCCGTAGCCCAGAAAATGGGTATCACCGTGTCGTATTGTCCCTTGTCCTCTTCTACCACGCCCATGATGCGGCCACGACAGAAGGGATAGCCATAGCGGTCGATGAAACCTCCCGCAGCTCCGGCATACTCAAACTGCCCCTTGTTACGCCAACTGCGTATCTTCGGCTGGCAAGCGGCCGTCTCCGGATGGGCATCCATATACCCTGCCAATGGGACAAGCCAGTGTTCGGTAACCTCCACATCGGAGTTGAGCAGCACTACATACTCTGCCTCCACCTGCTTCAATGCCAGGTTGTATCCGTCGGCAAAACCGTGGTTCTCTTCCAGCAGAATCAAGCGCACAGAAGGAAACTCGCGACGGAGCATTGCCACGGAAGCATCCGTGGAACCATTGTCCGCCACATACACCACAGCATCGTCCGCCTCCGAAAATCGGACTACAGAGGGAAGAAAAGAGCGGAGCATGTCGCATCCGTTCCAGTTCAGTATGACAACAGCAATCTTATCCATGTTGCACAGATTCTTTTCGTTTATTTTTCCAGCGTTTATGAGACCAGAACCAATAAGCCGGTTCGCGCCGGATGGTCTGCTCCAGACGACGGGCGAAGCACTCGGTTATCTCGCCATCCGCCGTCTGCTTGGGAGTTTCGGTAACCAGGTCGAAGAGCACTTTGCAATATCCCCTGGATGTCCGTTCCAATTCACAATAAAAGACGGGGAAGTCCATCAGCTTGGCAATGCGCTCGGCACCATCCATGAATACGGTGTCCTGATTCAAGAACGTAGTCCAGTAATGAGCCTCGTTGCGGCTGGGCGACTGGTCCGTAATCAGGCCGATGGCTATCCGCCTGCCTTCACGGCGAAGCTTTATCACTTCGCGTGCCGTGGAATGTTTCGCCACATTGTATCCTCCAAACCGGGCGCGGATATGCTTAAACATCTCGTCCAGATACTTATTGCTTAGCGGTTTGTACACCTGCACTGGGATATCGCCCGGGTGCATGATGGCTCCCATGCCTATAATCCACTCAAAATTGGCATAATGGGGAATCAACAGTACAATGCCTCCATGCTTCTCTATCATGGCAAGGTATTCTTCCTTATTATCATACTTCATCCGGCGGCAGAGCTCCTCGAAAGACATGCGCAGCATCTTCACCTCTTCCAGCATATAGTCGCAGATATAATGGTAGAACTTGCGCTCTATCTCCATCAACTCGGTTTCCGACTTCTCCGGAAAGGAATTGCGAAGGTTGCGGCGAACGACTTGCTTCCGATAATGCACGACGTGGCGCATCAGGAAGTACAGCCCGTCGGACAACGCATAAAGCGCCCGGAAAGGCAGAAGTGCCACAAGCCACATGCCCGCATAAGTCAGCCAATAGACAATTTTTGATTTCACTTCGTCAGTTAGTTATAAGTTATAAGTTGCAAAGGAGGCATTCCTCATTCTATTGTTCCCAAGAGTGCAGTGCCGCCGGCATTGAAATCGCCCAAGCGCACAGACACGAGCCGGTTATCCAATGCGGCATCATGGGGGACTTCCACACGGATATAATTGGGAGTGAAGCCGTGCATCGGCAGTCCGGGTTTGGGACGCTCCAGCAACACCGGCATAGTCTGCCCGATATGGCGCGCATAGAAAGCACGGATCTTTTCGTCCGAAAGCTCCAGCAATTGCTGGCTCCTGCGGTGCTTTTCTTCGGGTGCCACCACGTGGTCTATCTTCAAGGCCTGCGTGCCGGGACGCTCCGAATAGCTGAAGACATGAAGCTGCGTCACGTCCAGGCGCTTGATAAACTCATAAGCCTGCCCGAAATACTCCTCCGTCTCTCCACGGGTACCCACAATAACGTCCACCCCTATAAAGGAGTCGGGCATCACTTCCTTTATCTTCTTTATCTTCGAGGCAAACAAGGCGGTATCGTAACGGCGTCGCATCAGCTTCAGCACCTCGTCACTGCCCGACTGCAACGGTATATGGAAATGAGGCATGAAACGCCGGGAACGGGACACGTATTCTATGATTTCATCCGTCAGCAGATTCGGCTCGATAGAGGATATGCGGTAACGCTCAATGCCTTCCACATCGTCCAACGCTTTCACCAGGTCGAAGAAAGTCTCACCGGTAGATTTGCCGAAGTCTCCTATATTGACACCGGTCAATACTATTTCCTTTCCACCTTCGGCAGCTGCCCGGCTGGCCTGCTCCACCATAGAAGCAATGCTGCCGTTACGGCTACGTCCGCGGGCAAAGGGAATGGTGCAATAGGAACAATAATAATCGCAACCGTCCTGCACTTTCAGGAAGAAACGGGTACGGTCGCCACGCGAACAAGACGGGGCAAACGAACGTATATCCTTCAAAGCAGAAGTATAGGCCTCGCCGGTCTCGTGCTTCTGCAGATTACCCAAGTACTGGAGCAGGTCTTTCTTCTGCTCAGCTC
>Ga0137307_101081_pt1 | contig 27270 bp, 18 predicted proteins | sample NAcewD2O_March_2_FD_97180 | JGI IMG/M metagenome (GOLD analysis project Ga0137307, IMG submission 97180) | Mouse cecal microbial communities from Vienna, Austria - N-Acetylglucosamine amended D2O_March | ecosystem: Host-associated > Mammals > Digestive system > Large intestine > Cecum | place... | reverse complement strand
TCTTCCTTGCCGAACCAATATCTCATACATTTCATGAGCTGGTCTATATTCAGCGGCTTTGCAATATGCTCGTTCATACCCGCTTTCTTGCTGGCAATCATATCTTCCGTAAAAGCATTGGCAGTCATGGCTATGATAGGAATCCGCGCTGCGTCCTCCTTATCAAGTTTGCGGATTGCTTTCGTCGCTTCATACCCGTTCATAATCGGCATCTGTACATCCATAAAAATCAAATTATAGTATCCAGGCTCCTTTTCCTGAAACTTTTCCAACGCTTCCTGCCCGTTTTCTACACATTCTATCTGTACCCCGGTGCTTCCGATAATTTCTTCCGCGATTTCCCGGTTCAGTTCATTGTCCTCTGCCAGCAGTATCCGCTTGCCTTCAAAATTCTGGCAGAAAAACGTTTCTTCCATCGAATGGTCCTTTTGGGTTTCCGCGCCGGCCATCTTTTTAAACAAATAAACAAGTCTTGATTTAAACAATGGTTTGGAAATAAACCCATCTATCCCCGCCTGTCTGGCCTCCGCCTCCACATCGCTCCAATCATAGGCAGATAAAATAGCAATCGGAACATCCTTGCCAATTTCCTTGCGGATTTGCCTTACCGTCTCCAAACCATCCATATCCGGCATCTGCCAATCCAGCAAAATGGCAAAAAATTCCCTTCCTTCCTGTCTGGCTTCCAATACCTTTGCCACCGCAGCTTTGCCGGACACCACCCATTCGCCGTTCATGCCGATATCCCGCAATATGGTGCATGCAGCCTCACAGGCAAACTCATCATCATCCACCACAAGCACCGGCTGACCTGCAAACTGATTCATATCCGGCATTTGCGTATTTTGCTGTTTTAAAAATACGGTAACAGTAAATTTCGACCCTTCGTTGACTTCGCTCTCTACAGTGATATTCCCGTTCATCATACGGACAATATTCAATGCAATCGCCATTCCAAGGCCTGTTCCTTCAATTTTGCTGATACGTGAATCTTCCGCACGGCTAAATGGCTCAAAAATCTTCCTCACAAACTCCTCTGACATTCCAATGCCATTGTCCCTGAAAACAAATTCATAGCAGCCGTATCCGAAAGATTTGGATTCTTTTTCCGTAATTTCCAATTCCAGCGTACCGCCCGGCGGCGTATATTTCACCGCATTGCCAAGGATATTCATAAATACCTGCTGCAGCCGCATCACATCCCCGATTACATCTTCATGTTCCACTTTTGCAATATTCAACTCAATTTTGTGATTCTTTGCCTGCATATTCGGACGTACCATAGTAAGAAGATTTTGAATCAAATCGGAAATACTAAATTCCTCTTCCGCCAAATCTATCTTCCCGGACTCTATCTTGCTCATATCCAGCACTTCATTAATCAGGGAAAGTAGGTGTTTGCTGGAAATAGTAATTTTGTTCAGGCAATCCGATATCCTTTCCGTATCATCCAAATGGCTTTCCGCTATCGTGGTCATACCGATAATTGCATTCATAGGCGTGCGGATGTCATGGCTCATCCTTGAAAGAAATTCGCTTTTCGATGCATTGGCATGGTTCGCCGCCTCGCAGGCTTCCTTCAGCATTTTATGTTCCATTTCTTCCTTCTGCTTTACTTCCGTTACATCCTGCGCCACGTAGACCGCCTTTACCGGTTTTCCTTCCCTGCATTCGGAAAGGATTATCGTTGCCCGTATCCAGCCGTTTTCCTTCTGTACTCCCCCTGCTTCCTGTTTTACCCTTCGGTACTCAATTGCCACTAAAGGATGTTCCGGGCTTAACTTTTTCATCACATTGTCAAGGGCCATTTTCCGCTCATATTCCTCCCGGAAGTCCGGATGCACAAAATGTTTGGCATAACGACGCATCCCTTCCATATAATCCACTTCTGCCCCGAGCATATTCTCTACATCCTCCCTCTGGGTAACGATGCGGAATGTCCCTGCTTCCAAATCAATATAATAGGTAGCAAAAAACATGCTGCTCAAGCTATTAATGATGCGTGCCTTTTCCCGTTTTTCCTTTGTATCCTCTTCTTCCCTCTGCTTTTCTTTTGTGATATCCCTTCCCAGGATTTCTACGGCAACCATCTTGTCATGACGGATAAGCAGGATATGGTCTTCTTTCCATGCAAAATCCGGGTTTTTCACCCTATACCTACAAACAATTTCTTCAAAATCTTCTACTTCATCTGCTTTTTCCCGCAGATACTCCAAAGAAAATGCCTTTCTAAATTCTTCAATATCTTCTTCAAATATATACTTTTCTATTGCCTCTTGGATATAATCATCAAACCGCCCTTCAAACAGCTTGCAGCCCTCACAGTCTTCGCTTAGGCCAACCCGTTCGCACATGCCGGTTTCCAGATAAACCGTATGCAGGATATTGTATCTGGATTTGATTAAAGCTACCATTTTCCTGTCATTTTCTAACTGCAGCATTTCTTTCCTTGTACGTTCATCCACATCCTGCAGGGCCAATATGGCATAGCTCCCTTCTTTCCCTTTTTTATGGTAATGAGCCGTCATGGACACATAGCGGTATTCCCCGTCCATCAGCCTTTGGCAAAGCACCTCCTGCTTTTTCTCCCCTTTTTCCCATGCTTCCCTCATAGCCTTCAGCGAAAAAGCATCCAACACTTCTTTTCTGGACTCCGGATGGAAATGGCTGTCCACAATTTCCACCATCATTCTTTCCCATTCCTGAATTTCCTGATGTGCCTTATCCTTAATGTCTTCCGACATCTGCACCGGATTCAGCGCCCCGGTATCCAAATCAATCACATATATGCCAAAATTAAATTCCCCCAGCGCATTGATAATTTCATGGTTCTGTATATTGACTTCTTCCAGCTCCTGCCCCTGGACATAAATGTCGTGTACATCCTTAATACATAACATGACTGTCTGGTCATCATCCGAATAGTTGATATCAGGAACCACTTCCACTGTATACCAGCGGTATCCCTCCTTAGCTTTGCGCCGATATGTACAGATGGCCATCCGGTTGTTTTTCAGCTCTTTCCTCAGATTTTCGACTTCCATAAACGTCTTTACCCTATCCACATCCGCACTATATAATTTCCCTAATTCGACAAATTTGGCTATGTACTGGCTCAGGCTGGAACAATGCCCTTCCATCCCTTTCCATTCCCCTTCGCTCATTTTCACAATGCCAAAACTGTCCTTTGTCAAATTGGCTTTTAGTATTATATTATAAGTCAAACTGGATATCTCTGCATGAGGCGTCACCGTAATCATAAACGCAGGGATGCTTTCCTGCCATAGAATCCTCGTTGCTACGATATCCACAGGGTCTCCAAAAGGATCCCCATAATTAATGGTTCTGTTTTCCTTTTTGTCGCCTATATCTAAAAGAGGGCAATTGGCACATGAACCAGCCCACAGTTCATGGCACACCATCCCCATTTCAATATTCGGCGCCACATTTTTTACCCTTTTATTAAAATATAAAATCTGATGATTATCCTCCCTTATCACGTAAACCCCTGTCGCCTGCAGTGAGTCCAAAAGCATTTCGTAATTACTTGCTTCCACAGTGAATCCTCTCCCATTCATCCTTTTTTAACGTTATTCTTTCTGATTTTATCATACATTAATTATGAAATTCAATGGCTGTAATAAAATTTATACGGAAAGTAATTCCCAATTGAGGCTGCTATTGTTAAAAACCATAGTTTTCATCCAATCTGCCCCAAATATGCCCTCTGCTTTTCCACAGAGGGCATTCATGACAGGAACCGGATAATATTTTCTTGCTTCACCGCATCTTTTGCAACTCCATTTTCCTCATTAAAGTCAGGCAATTCTTCCCTTCCCTATACTCATACTTCACTTCGTCCATACTCATCCTTACCATGAATATGCCGAGCCCTCCAACTTGCCGCTCTTCCGCGGACAGGGAAATATCCGGCGTCTCGCTTTCCAATGGGTTAAACGGTACCCCTTCGTCCCTAAAAAGTATGCGAAATTCCCCTTCTTCCGGGCTTCTCCGGAAATAAAAAGTTTTGATTTCCACATCCCCCGTTCCGCCTTCATAAGCATAATTGACAATATTTACGAAAATTTCTTCCACAGCAACTAATATCTGCGTCTCCGTCCTGGCATCTGCCCCGGCTTCCTGCAACTGTTTCGACACAAATTCATTGAGTTTATCGAACGAACCTATTTGGGCGGGCACCTTTAGCGCCTCCCAGCCATCCTCTTCTTTGTTTCTTCCATTCCAGTACAAACCCAGCATCGTAATATCATCCGCCTGTTTCGCTTCTCCGGAAAATTCCGCAAGCCAATCCGCCACTAAGTTGAGTAAATCCTCCGGATGACTGCCCCTGCTGCCCTCCAAAGACAATACTTTTTCCAAGCGTTCCTCCCCGAAAAGTTCCTCCTCGCCGTTCATGGCTTCCGTTACCCCATCCGTATATAAATATAGGGCATCCCCTTCCTCGAGGCGCAAATCGTACTGCTGGTACCTGACCCCTTTCATGCCCGCCAGGACAAAGCATGGACGGGATTTTATCCACTCCACCCTGCCATCTTTATGCAAAAGGACAGGGCAGTTATGGCCAGCATTGGAATAAACTACATGCCCGGTTACAATATTCAGAATGCCTATCCATCCGGTAACAAACATCCCTACTTCATTGTTTTCATTCAATTGATTATTGACATTAGTAAATATATCCTTCGGTTCTTCCCCCGCCTGTGCGTGGTTCTTTATCAAAGTTTTTGCAATTACCATAAAAAGGGCGGCAGGCACTCCTTTTCCCGATACATCCGCAATGACAACGGCCAGGTGAATCTCATCTACCATAAAAAAGTCATAGAAATCGCCGCCGACTTCCTTCGCAGGCGCCATGCTTGCATAAATGTCAAACTCCTTGTACTCCGGATATGCGGGAAAAATATTAGGGAGCATATCGGCCTGAATTTGAGTCGCCACATTCAGCTCCGCGCCGATGCGCTCTTTTTCCGCCGTAATAAGAGTAATGTTTTCAATATATGTATTAATTTCCAGTTCCATTTTCTTGATGGCATCGGCCAATACCCCAATTTCATCCCCTGTATCCACTTGCAGGCGGGCAAGGGCAGATGTATCTTTTTTGCCGCCTTGCTTTTTCCTATCGGAAACAAACGTTCCGGCAGCTTTCGCCAAATTGTTAATAGGGGATACTACCGCATAATGTATGAACAATGCCAAAAATACCGTCATAATAACTGTAGCCGTACATAAAACGGCACACAAATTCATCAAAAAATGTCTCCGGTCCTGCATCACCACATCCATGGAAATATCTACATAAGCATTGGCTATCAGCCTTCCTTCTTTGTCATAAATCCCGGACGAAGCAGAACAAAGCCAGCCGCCGCCCTTCCTTTTAGTAATATATGCCGGCAAATCATAGATTCCCTGCCCAATAAGATCCAGGTTCCGCTGTTCTATGGCAACATAAGTTCCGGTCGGCCTCCGCTCTTCCCCCACGGTACCATCCGCAATATATACAGCCCTTCCCGTTTCCTTATCCATGTAACAAATATATACGGACAATACCCCATTCGCATTCTCCAATTCCCGTAATGTCAGGAGGCTGTCCTCGTATGCCGTAAGATTTTCCACTTCCCGGAATTGTGCATAATATCGTTCCTGCTCCGCTTCCGTAAGCTGCTCGAAATCAGGCGCTTGCCCTTCCGTTTGGAAACTTTCGCGGTAAATCCCCATTGTCTTTTCCGTTATCAGCTTTACCTGTTCCCCATCCAGCATAAAAGCCTCCGTCTTTGCCAGATTCATGGCAATAGTCCGGTAATGCTCATCCACATTATCCGCATAAATGCGGTAACTTGCCGTAGCTGCCGCAACCGTCAGTACAATGCCGACAAGCAACACCATGCCTACCGTTTTTAACTTAATTGAAATTTTCATACCTACTCCACTGTCAGGATATCAATAAACCCTGTCATCTCAAAAATCCGCATCACCGTATCCGTTACATTGAAAATTACCATTTCCGCCCCTCTTCTCCCCGCTAATTTCTGCCCGTTTAAAAATGCCCGCAGGCCGGCGCTGGATACATAAACCACTTTCTCCATATCAATTTGCAAATGGTCCGTGCTTTCCAGCATTTCCAATAAGCTTTTCTCAAACTCGGAAGCCGTCGTAGTATCAATACGCCCTTCCACTTTCATTAACTTTTTCCCTTTTTCTTCCGTCACTTTTATTTCCATCTTTTCATCATCCTTTCTTTCCGTTTTTCCGCCGGAAACACCATAGGCAGACATCCCTGCACAAATACACCATATCGTTTGTACTCTCTTGATACTCATAACGGACAGCTCTTCCCATTAGAGTATTCGATATCCCGGTTTGGCTGTCAAAAGGTAATCCGGCGGCATCATTTGGCAAATTGCCGTCTTCCCGTTATGGGGCAAGCGGGCATCTGCTGTCACCCATAAAAATCTCCCCTTCCAGTTTCCAGTTGACCGCCATACAAGGTAAACAATACTTTTGATATCCGCACTTGCTGCAAGGTTCTTCCGGCGCATCCTCCACACGGCGCAGTTTATACAGCAGAGGCGATTTTTCCCAGTATTCCGCTATGGAACCCCATTCTTCTTCCAATTCCAGATGTCTGCAAGGAGTCAGCTTACCGTCTACGCTGACTGAAATTCCATCTCTGCCGGCTCCGCATCCCCGGCTAATCCCCTGATTTTTATTGAAGAAAAACTTTTCCCCCATTAAAGCCTTCAATTGGGAAAAGCATTCTTCCACATAAATTTTCACATTGCCCTGATAAGCCTTTAACAAAGCCGCCGCTTCCCTTATTTGCTTACCGGAAGGCAGACTGGGCAGTTGATGGGATGCATCCGGCTTAAACCTCATCACCGCCAATGTCTCTACATGATAGTCTTCCGCCAATTGCAGCATCTTCGCAAGGTCTTCTGCGTTATGGGAATGCATCACCCAGTTGATGCAAGTCCGTGGGTACCTCATCTCTTTTAATAATTCCAATGCATGGATGGCAAGCGCATAACCATCCCTGCTCATCCGGTTGATTTCCTCCGTCGTTCCGTTTAACGATATGCAAATATCGGAAACACCGCTTTCCTCTAATTCTTCCAAAACCTTTTGATCTATCCCATAACCGGATACCGCAATATTAGCTTTCATCCCCCTTGCGCTGCATTCCCGTATCAACGTAGTCAAATGGGGATAAAGCATAGTTTCCCCGCCACTTAGATTCACAATCTGAACCCCGCTGCCTGCGGCCTCTTTAATCCAATGCAAAGCCGTTGAAAGCTCCATGTCCTTACCTTTATCCAAGTCGCAGTAGCATTGCGGGCATCTCAGAGGGCATCTGCTTGTCAGCTCCAAATTCATCAATATCGGACTGCTGTATGCCCGGAATATCGGGTTGTAGCAATGGCTTCCCTGCCTCAAATACACTTTCGCCATGAAAGCCCTCCCATTTTCAAAGGGAATTTTAAAATGGGAAATATCATTTTGGATAAATGGGCTATACGAAGGGAATGCCTGAATAAAGCGGAGTACATCCTCTTTTTTCTCCGGCAGGCAAAGCCCCTCTTCTTCCAGCAGCGACAATAGCCGTTCTACGCTCTCCGGATAATAATAGGACGTTCCAAAATTAATGCCTATTTTACCGGAAACCGAACTATCATAAATATCAAAGTCCAAAATAAATTTCCTGGTGATGCTGTATGGTTCCCATTTTGTCAAATTCTTTTTTAATGCCGGGATATCCCCTTCCCATCCAATTTCCTGCAAATATTCCACAAGATTTCCCTTATCCATATCCATCGTAAATAGGCGCAGGCTTTCCGACTGCCCCCTTCCCTCCATAGCCCCTATCTGAAACAACCCTTCGCATCTGTTTTCCAGTTTTTCCACACACTTTTCTAACCTTGGCAAAAGAGCCTTTACCCTTTTTTCACCTGCCAGTTTCGTCAAGGGGCCATCATAAAAACCGTCGTTGTCCTGCCCCGGCTTCACTGACGAAGCATCAATGAAATAGCAAGGAGCGATTTCCCGGCTTATACATGCCCCGGCATCCAACTCATACCAATATTCCCGTACGGAAGGGGAATCCGTATTGATTCTAATAGAATAGTCGCAGCTTTTCTCCCCTCCTGACAAACATATTTCCAAAATAGTCTCTTCCGTTTCCAAATGGCCATAAACTTTTTCTACATTGTCCAGCTTATGCATGCCTTCCATATCGAAAAGCTGCGGATAAGATGTTTTTTTCAAATATCTTAAATAATCTTTTACCTTTACTTTCACTTCCATTACCGATTCCTCTTTCTTCCGTTTTTTTATATCTCATTAACAATAAATACAATCCGTCATCCTTTTTTGTTACATTTTTTGACAAAATTTTCATTTTGTTGTAACACTTTTTTGCCCCCGGTTGTATATATCTATGTAAGACAGCTTACAAACTACAAGCTATGAAAATATTCTTTATGGAAGGAGGCGAAAAATATGGATGATCAGCAAATCCAAGAATTGTTTTCTGATAAAGAATTTGTAGATTCTTTATTAGGGCTGGAAACCCCCGAAGCAGTACAAGAAACGTTAGCGGAAAAAGGGCTTGACTTAACCCTGGATGAAATTATAACCATTAAGACAAGCCTTGAAAACGACCAAATTGGTGAACTTTCTGAAAAAGATTTGCTGTGCGTTGCCGGCGGTTCTTCCCGCATATTCACACAACTGATTGTAGGGATTGTGCGCATCATCGCTCAAACGCCTAAAATAACCCGATGGTAGTAATACATAATAAACATATATATATTTAAGAAAGGATGGAAAAAAGACATGGAAGAAAGATTGAACGAACTAGTACAAAATGAGGTTTTTATGAAGAGGTTGTTGGCACTGGACACAGATGTGGAAGTCCAGACGCTGCTGGCAGAAAACGATGTGGAATTAAGCTTAGATGAAATTAAATTCATCAAAAAGCAGGTAGAAGCACGTCTGAACGGACAGGAAGAACTGGATGAAGAAGATTTGGCAAATGTAGTCGGCGGTTCTATGATTGCTGTTGCTATCATCGGCGCAGTGGTAGCCGGCATCGTCAAATTAGGGGACAGTGTACATAAATGGACAAATGGTAAATGGTAAAATTGAATCCTGTAAAGCAAAAAAAGCAGGGGCTTGGCGCCCCTGTTTTTTGCTTTATGCGCAGCCCCGTGCAGAGAAAGTATGCCGCAAAACTTGTTCTGTTTGGTTCCTTTATACGGAGCATCCCGATGATCCTCTGAAAGCGGAAATCCTGCCTGGCGGCAGCATAACTGCCCCTCAGGAAATCTGCCGGATTGCCAGTTCATAGAATCTCCCTTTTAAATCCATCAATTCCTGATAGTTCCCCTCTTCTATCAGCTTCCCTTTTTCCAAAACAAAAATCCTATCGCAGTTCATTACCGTACTTAACCGATGGGCAATCACCACCCTTGTGGCATGTAATTTCTCTAAGCTTTCGCATACCATAGACTGCGTCACATTATCAAGCGCAGAAGTCGCCTCATCAAAAAAAATAATTTTGGGATTGTTGACAATCGCCCTTGCGATAAGGACACGCTGCTGCTGCCCGCCAGATATGGTACCGCTGCCTTCGGAAAGCACGGTATGCAGCCCCATAGGCATTCGTTTGATATCATCTTCCAGCCCCACATCCCGTACCACTTCATTTACCCGTTTCAGCTTCGTATTAGGTGCCGTAATGGTAATATTCTCATAAATGCTTCCGGCTATCAGTTTGCCGTCCTGTAAGACCACACCGAATTTTTTCCGCATTTCCCTTTTATCCATGCTGTCAATATCCTTACCGTCATAATAAATTTTCCCCACATCCGGTTTTTCAAAGCCCAACAAAAGCTTTAACAATGTAGATTTTCCACTTCCCGAAGAACCCACAATACCGATATACTCGCCGGCCTTGATATGCATGGAAATCCCGTCCAGCACGGTTCCTGCATCTTTCTGATAAGAAAATGTTACGTTATTCATTTCTATATCCCCGGTCAGATTGCCAGGCATCATAGTATCTTCATCGCTCTCCGGCAAAGTCTGCAATACAGGTTTGCATCTATCATATGCCGGTTTTATCTCATTCACTTGCAATAAAGAGGATACAATTTGAAGCATAGCGCCGGAAAAAGCCCCAAAAGCCGTACTGAATCCCATGAACTGGCCGATGGACAGCTTCATTTCATTTTTTATCATTAAATAATACAATACCATAGAAAATACGGTTTCCATCGTCCCCACCAACGCATTTACTCCTACGGTCATCTTCTCTTTGCGGATATTGATGCTGCGGGAACGGGTATAAGGTTTTAAATATTCAAACAACGCACGGTTTTCCACCCCTGCAATACGTATTTTGGCAATCCCGTTGATAAACTGATAAATCCTGGAACTGGCGTCGCTATCCATCTCCATCTTTTCTTTTTCAAACTTTGTCTGGATAATCCCTATCCACACAATCACTGCCATACTGATAAGCAGCAAAATCAAGGAAATCCATGACAATTTCTTAGAATACCGGAACATACGCCATAAGTACAGCAGGGAAAACACCGCGCTGAACAAGCTGTTCACCAGCACATCCGCCAGTATATTAAAAATATTGGAAATCCCCATCGCCCGCAGCGCCAAGTCCGCCGCATCATATTTCCCGAAAAAGCTCTCAGGCAAATTAAACAGCCTGTCATAAACCGCGCTCTGCACGGTATACTCCATCATATTCATGCCGCGGAAAGAAGCCAGATTTTTTACTATCGTAAATGTTAGGTTACCCACAGTACAAGCTAATATCACGCCGCAAATCTGCACCATCCCGGATACATTCCCCATCGGGATAAACTTATCATAAATCTGCTCGTTTATATACGGGATAAGCAATCCTATCAAAGTACCCAAAAATGCAAGCAGCGACAGGCGCACCAAGTCCCCCTTATATATGCTTTTCATACCGAAAACAAACAAATCTTTTATTTTCATTTCTTTGTTTGGAAAAGGGCGATAAAACATATACCCTTTGTGCCCCAGCGTTTCCGCATATGTTTTCGTTACCGGAAAGCTTTTATGGCTCTGCACATGATAAGCAATGTACCGCCCAGGCTTTGAAGGGATACAGACAACCGGTTCCTTTCCCCTGTCAGTATAAACAAGAAGCGGCCCGGAGTCTTTGGTGTACCATTTTTCTTCCAGCACCACTTCCCTAATGATAAAATGGGAAATCCTCGCTATGTCCTCTATCGTAAACTTCCGACCGCAGCTTTCCACTATTTTATCATAAGAAGCTACCGGAATATTCATCTGGCTGCACAAATATGCCACCCCGTCATAGATCCGGTTCCCTGACTCTGGCATTGCCTTCCTTCTATTTTTCCCCTGAAACAAGTCCAAAATAATGCGCAGGCTTTTTTCATAAGTATTTTCCTGTTCTTTGGCCGTGGCATAAATATATCCTTCCTCTTTGATTAACTGGATATTATATGCCTCTATCAGTTGTTCCTCAAATCCTCCGGCATCCGGCAAGTATACCCCTGCCCGTTTCGCAAAACTTTCCTTTAACCCGTCATCCGCTTTACCGGGCAACGGCCGCAAAACCGCTTCTTCCAAAGCCGCCAGCCCGATTCTCCATGCCCCCATGTCCTCCGTTTCGCTGCAAAGGGAAGGAAGCATCTCCCCCGGCACCGCCTCCAGAAGGAATAATTTCCTCCCGCTTTTTCCTTTCCGATAAGGAAACAAATATACCAGCACATGCCCCTGCACCACTTCATATGCCATAGCGCTGTCATTGGTAATATGGACATCGCCGCCTCGTAAATGAATTGATTCCATCCTCTGCCCCTCCTAAATGTTCTGAATCAGCCTTTGATAATGACCCTCCATTGCAGTCAGGCTTTCATGGGTACCTCTCTGTACGATTTTCCCCTGTTCCATCACAATGATTTCGTCACAGTCACGGATAGCAGACAGCCGATGCGCCACAATGACACAAGTACACCCTCTACGCTTTATATTGTCAATAATCTGTTTTTCTACAATCGGGTCCAATGCGCTGGTGGCTTCATCCATAATTAATATGCTCGGATTCGTCACCAACGCGCGGGCAATCTCCAGCCTTTGCCTCTGTCCGCCGGACAGATTGGTTCCTCCTTCCGACAAAATAAAATCATATGCCCCCGGCTTAGCAGTAATCGTATCATGGATGCAGGCATCCTTGGCCGCTTTTATAATATCTTCCTCCAATATGTTCCTATTCCACATAGTCAGGTTGTCCCGTATCGTACCTGAAAATAATGTAATGCTCTGGCTTACGGTAGAAACGCTTGAAGCCATAATTTCCTTCGGGATTTTTCTGCAAGGCAGCCCGTCCATCAGCACCTGCCCCTTCCACGGAAGATACAAGCCGCTCACAATCTTGGAAACCGTAGACTTCCCACACCCGGAAGCGCCTACAAAAGCGATGGAACTGCCGCTGTTTAAGTGGAAGCAGAACCCCTCCACCAACGGCTTTTCCAAAATACTATAGCCAAAAGCTATATTCCTCAACTCTATTTCTCCGGAAAGCTTGGCAGTCATGGAAACGGTCTCCGTCTCGGAAAATTTTTCATCCTCCTCATATTTCATAATATCCTCTACCCGGCTCATATCCGCCTTCAAGGTCTGAATCTTCTGGATAAACCCTACCAGTTGGTTCACCGGTTCCGTAAACGAGCCGAGCAGGCTGCTATAAGCCACCAGCATACCGGCGGTCATCTGCCCGTTAATTACAAGGACACCCCCCACCATCATTACCAGCACATTGGTAATTTCATTCGCTACGGCCGGAATCGCATTCAGGACTTGCTGCAGCCTTCCCAACTTCTGTTCCAACAGAATCGCTTTGGCATAAAATCCCTGGATCCTGCTGATATATTCATTTTCCGCACCGGAAGCTTTTAAAGTGCTGGTAATATTCAAACCGGCAAAAATGGCCCCTATCAGTTTCCCCTGGTCTTGCTGCTGCTTCATAGAAGCATTGGCAATCGCATCCGAGCTGCATTTCATCAAAATAACATTAATGATTACGCTGCAAACGCCTATCAAAGTCAGAAGCGGGCTATAGAGCAGCAAAAGCACCAAGTAAAAAGCCGCCACCATAATGTTCAATACCGTTTCCGCCAAATCCCCTGCCAGAAACGTGCTGACTTTATTATTGTTCTCCACACGTTCCGCCAAATCGCCGGAATATCTTTGGTCAAAGAAACCTATCGGCAAACGGAACATATGGTATAAAAACGTGTGGGCAGAGACCAATGCCATCTTATTTTGCAGTTTTTCCAGCAAATACCCCCTGTAAAAAGTCAGCAATGCCCGGAATAATGTTGTAAACCCCATAACGGCGAGAAATGCCGTAATCCATTTGGTGTTCCCTCCCAATAGGATATAGTCGATAAAAACCTGGGAAAACACAGGTATCACCAACCCCGGGAATACAAGGCACAAACCGATTGCCGCCAATGCAGCTAAAGATACATATTGCCCTTTCAACCGCTCCCGGATAAAAGACAGAAGTGTTTTCTTCCCTTTCTCCCGTACAAAATTCTCCGTTTTCTTAAAAAAAAGCACTACTCCGGTAAAGCAATCATCTATATCTTGTAATGTCAGCTTCCGCCTTCCCATAGCAGGGTCATTGATATAGGCATATTTCCCCTTCATCCCTTCCCATACGACAAAATGGTTGAAATTCCAATGGATAATGCATGGCGGCTGGCATTCCAACAAACCATTCAGCTCTTTCCTGAAGCCGTTTGCTTCCAAACCAAATTTCCGGGCAGCACGCAGGATATTCATCGCATTGCATCCGTCCCTGGATACCCCCGTTTCAATCCGCAGTTGTTCCAATGCCATGTGTTTCCCATAATAGCCCATAATCATAGACAGCGAAGCAGCCCCGCATTCTGTAGCTTCCATCTGGTATATCGTTGGTGTCTTTGCATATTTTTTCTTTTTCATAAGTATTCCATCCCTGTCTATCTCTGTTCCGGCGCCACATGTACGGTAAGCTTTTCTTTCAGATAAGGTATCAGCATACTAATCGGCATCTTTTCTTCGATTACCACACTGGATTCTACCAAGGTATTTTCTTCTATGGTCAGGGAAGCCCCTTTTTTGCTTGACCAATAGTAGCCGCTCTGCGTTTCGTCATCCGTAACCAGCCGGCAAGTTACCCCCAGGACAGGTCCGTTCTTTAAAAAGGCATCCACCAGACTGTCATTGCCCAACTGCTCCTGCAAGCTCTCCGCAGAAGATACATAGGCATCCACCGCCTCTACTGTCGCTTCCATATGCCCGTATTCTTGTTTGTTCACTGTCGTAGGATATACAAGCACCCGCATCCCCTCCGTGATTTTCTTGCCGGAGCTTAAGGGCACATAGCAAACCACTACATTATCCTCGCCTTGACGCACTTTTGCCAAAACACTTCCCTGCTGTACTGCGCTTCCTGTCACCAACGGCAAATCCGAAATCCTCCCGTTCACGCTGGACACAATAGTACATTGCTCCAGCTCTTCCTTGCATTGGTCATACTCCATCTGAAGCTGATCCAGAATCGAAGCTTTTGTAATGTCAAATTGGCTATGGATTGTCTCTATTTGCTTATCCACATTTGCCTTATCCGTGCGTACCTGAAGTTTCAACTGCTTTACATTATCTTCTAAACTTGTTAATGCAGCTTTTTCCGAATTATACTGGTTCATGGCAATCGAATACTGGTTATATACTTTTGTCTGAAACTGTTGCGCCTGGCCTACAGAACTCAATTTCCCCAGATATGCTGCCTTCGCCGCATTGTAATTATTGGCAGCATCCGCCTTCTGCCGGGAAAAATTATCCACGCTTTCCTGATAATTATTTTTTGTTCCCTCTGCTGCTTCTAATTCCAGCTTATATTGCCCGAAATACTGCAAATATTGTGCTTCCGTTTCTGCGTTATTGGCTTGGAAAGTATCATAATTCACTACGGCGGCCAAATATTCATTCGCTGCCTGCTCTACTTCCGGCAAATCGGCAAACGTTCCATTTGTCAAATCCCCTTGCACACCCTCTACCGATATTTCACCTTCCAATCCGTTATCCATATACAGTTGTCCTAAAACCCCCTGCTTTTCTGCTATGACTGCCATTAGGAAATCTTTTTGTGCCTGTAATTGGTTTAAAGAATTGCTGATTTCGTTAAAAGCGCCCAATGCCTGTGTGTAAGCCACTTCCGCCTGATCCAGCCCGGAATATGCGGATTCCAGATATCCTCCTGCGTTGGAAAGGCTCGACTGCGCTTCCGTGTAGGCAAGCTGCTCGTCCGTACTGTCACCGGTATTTAAACTGCTATAATACAAAGCCTCTGCTTCCTGCATCTTCTGTTCTGCATCCAGGGCCTTCTTGCGCTGTGTTTCCAGATTCTCCAACTGCACTTCCAAAGCCACCTGATTCTGGCACAACGTCTGGTCCACCGTAAGCATCTGCTCTTTAATATCTAACAGTGTTTTATTATCGGCTGTAACCACATCCGCCTCCGATTCCATAGTAAGCGCCTTAACCTTATCCATACGTTCGGCATAATCATCCAACTTTTTCTGTACCTCTTCGGTATCCAGATAGGCAATGACATCCCCCTTCTTTACATAATCCCCTTCTTTTACCTCTACCTGTCTGACAATCCCCCCAACAGTAGAATAGACATTATAAGTACCTCCCTTATTGACATAAATTCCCTGTGCCTCCACATTCACCGGCAATCTCCCAAAAACAGACCATGCAAGCGCCGCCGCAATAATAATCCCTGCCCCGGACAGTGCAACCCAAAAAGACGGCGGGGTTATGACAATCGTTTTGTCAAGCTGTTCCGGCGATGATAGTTTGTCCAATAAAGATTTTCTGAAAATTTCTGCCACTTTCTTTTCCTCCTTATGTATTTATTAAATATAGGAAATTGCAAAACCGGCAAGTTTTTGCAATTTTCTACTATTCGCTATTTTTTCCTAATGCCCCTCCCTGCGCAGCTGTTTCCGCAAGGTATTCAAAGAACGTTTTAGTATAATCCGCACATTGCATGACGAAAGATTCATAATTTTCCCTATTTCGCGGGAAGTCATATTATGGTAATATTTCATATATACAATTTGACGGTTTCTTTTCGGCAATTTCCGGATGAGGCAATCCAATACTAGCCGAAGTTCTACCTGCTCCATATCATTCCTGCATTCTTTTATGTTGGAATAGTCTATCGCCTCCAAATCTTCTATGTTGTATTCCCTATACTGCCAACTTTTATAATAATTTTTTAGCCTGTTGCCCGCAATGGCATAAAGCCAGGTGGCGATAAAGCTCCTGTTTTCGTCATAAACATGCAGATTTTTATACACCGAAATAAAGACATCCTCTGCCAGTTCTTCCGCTACAGCAGGATTCCTTATCCGGATTCTTATGTAATCATAAATTTTGGGAAAATATTCTTTGTAGATTGTTTCGAAATACTGATTCTTATCCATGTAGCTCCCCTTATGCCACTGCCCTCTCTATATCCAGCAGCACGCTATCTGTCTCATTCGTATTGTTTCGTCACAAAGCAGGAAAATTGTCCTATCATCATATAAAAAATTTTTTATATCGGTATTGTAACATATAACTTCCATTTTGGACACTAAAAACTTCCAAATTGGATAAAATTTTATTGATACGATATTAAAACAGAAAGTAGAAACGAGGTAGATTATGGCAGAAAGAATTAATCAACACTTAAACCCCCTTGTCGGAAAGAACATCCGAAGATTACGTATGGAGCAGTCTATGAAAGCCACAGAAGTCATTGCTAAACTGCAGACCAAAGGCATAAATGTCACTACCGGCATTTTCTCAAAGGTGGAAAACGGATGGAATAACCCTACTGTCGATATGTTAATCGCTCTAACAGAAATTTTTAAATGTGATTTCAATGAATTTTTTAGACAAACAGATACCCCGCAGCAGGCTGACGGAGCATCCGAATTGTAACGCACCGGGTTATACAAAACCCGGGGTATGCATTATGGGGTTGAGGTTCCCGGCTCATAACCAGACCAGTCTGGGAACTTCCATTCTCATACTGACAGTCCGTCAAAATCAACCTCTGAATCAGGAAAGCCCTTCCCATTCCGGCAAAGAATCCTCTGGCTTTGTAAATACGCGCCCACAGGCAATTCTTTCTATCGGTTTCATACTCCGTTCAATCAGCTCCACATCTTCTTTTCTCATATTTACCAATTGCATTCCTTCACGCCTCACAAACATCAAAGTTCCAGCAAACACGGTAACCAGCTTCCCATTATCGTCATACCAGGCCCGGTTCAATGGTTTGCCAAGCACAACCGCATCTTCGCCGCAGATGATTTTAATTTCATCCGTCAGGCTGATTTCTTCAGTATAATCAGCCACCAGTCTTTGCTTCGCTACAGCCAAATCCTTCACGTTCTCCAAATACCCCCGATATTGCCTGCGTTCCTTATCAATCCGCAGCAAGTATACAAGTACGCACCTCCCCTTCTCCTTTTCTTCATTACAAGGTTCCTCTTTCGTATTCGTTTTGAACATATAAAACTCCTCCTTCGTATAATTTTTACATATTCCGCTCATAGTTAAAACGGGGGTTAAAGTTTATTTTATCAAATTCTTATTTCTTTGTAAAAACGAGTTTATCACATCGGGGTTTACAAGATAAACTTCTCTTTTTGTGTGCAGCCTGTGCCCTCCGAACGCATGGATGGAACAGCCGCTCTTTTTTCATGCACAGTGCCCATCTTCCTCAATGGAGGCATTGAGGAATTGCAAAGTTGCCTTCTATGGTATCGCAAGGCGTCAAAAGGTCTGTCCGGCGGTGGCGTTTGGCAGATAGCACAAAAAATATCCCTCCGGCCCTTTAAAAGCCTTTGGGATATCCCCGCTATTCCTTTTGCATTTTCTAAGTATTTCTCCCCTGCCGTTTCACTACGGCAATTCCTTTCCTAATTTTTCCTCCATGACGGAAATAGGCATACCTTGTACATGCTTGCCTTTTTTCTGCTGTTTCTTCATCTTCTTTATAAATTCCACAGAAAGCGGAAGGTATGGTTCCAATGCTTTTATGTACTCTTTCAAAAAATGCTGTGCATTCATCGCCGCCGACAAGAGGGTAATTTCCACACAGTTTTTCAGCACAAACCCTTTCAGCCCCGGATTCCTCGGCTCAAAATCCCTAACCGTATCCCAGATAAACCAAAGCAGACGGTTTACCTGCCCTTCCAGCCGCTTTTGCTCCGCCGCCTTTATCATCATCGTATGGCTTCCTTCCTTTTTATCCTCTTCCATATCCTGTAAATCATCCACGAGCTGCAGCAAAAAGCCAAATCTTAAATAAAATCCCTCCTCTTTCTCCCGCCAATCCTGCGTTGCAAAAAGGTAATCCGCCAACACGGAAGCGCTTCCTTTCCAAATGGAAATCCCCAAAATCTCATCTTCCGAAATCCCCGCCTTCTGCTGCCTTATGCTGTAGTTCTGGGCTTCCAATAGTTGCAGCAATGTTCCTATTACTTTCTTTTTTGCCTCACCTTCATAAGCATCCCCTATCATATCCAAAAGCCGGCACGTCTTTTCTTCCAATGCACTCTGAACCAAAACAGGCTCCCCTTTTAGTTTCCGTGCAATCATCCTGTTATAGCGTTCTTTTTCCTCTTTTGTAGTCGTTTTATCATCAATATAATTATCCGTATATGGATAAAGCAAGCTATATGCCAAAATCGGATTTGCCGCGTTCTGCCTCTCTCCCTGCATCTCCACTATCATCGCATAAATAAAATAGTTCCGCATTGCCTGCCAAATCTGTCCGGCATTTAAGTCAGCATCAAATCCCCTTACCCTGTCGATAAAATGTTTCGTTTCTTTTTCAAATTCATGGAACAGCACAGGATTAATCCATTCCGAAAGAGAAAGCATTTTTTCTTTCTCCAGAAAACATTTCAATTCCTGCTCCATCTCCTGTTCCCATTGTTTTAAACCCTCTTTCCCTTCCGGCCTTTGCTCCGCTTTTTTCTGCATCCGGGCGGAAAATTCTTCTATCAATGCCTCATTTTCTTTCTTCTGCATATCGCCCACTGCCGGAAATATTTCGGGATGTTTTTCCAAAAAAACAGGAAATGCCTCCGGCTGCTTTTCCCATTCCGCCTTTATCCCTTTTATGCTGTCCATCTGCATCCTTTTATCCCTTTATCCCTTTCTTGACCCCTACCGGCAACCAGTCTGGCAAATAGTTCTTCCCATATAGTTGCAAACCGCTGCCATATGCCTATATTCCTAAACACAATCTAGGCTTCCTTTACTGGCAAACCCATTGCTTTTTCATAATGTTGTCATATATACTATCATATGCTGAACTTCCATCCAGAACAGTTCCAAACGTATCCACCCATAACGGCAAATAACCGCATCTGCCCGCTACCATTTGAGAACTAATATTGGTAACCGAAGCGGAATAGAATGGAACAACATTCCTAATCAGCAATTCCTTCGTCAGTCTGTTTACCAAAGCCGTTCCCAATCCGGCATTCCGATATTTTTCCAAAACATCAACACCTATTTCCCATATGCCATTTACGGACGATTCTGCCGCACCCGATATCCCAATCATTTCCTTATGGCGTCTTGCCACACAGACAGCCTTGGTAGAAGTAAATCCATTACAATTAAATGCCAAGGAATTATCAAATCCCTTCACCCCATGCAATGATGAAATATCTCCGTCAAAAAGAAAGTCAAACGTATAGTCCCAAGACGGCAAAGTAACATCCGTACAAATATTTTCCGGAACATAATGTATGGTCTGCCCATAAACAAACGGACATTCAAAAATTTCATCCCTGTTTTTACCATGAAGGATTTCCTGCATTTTGCCCGCTAAATCTTTTGATGTACAAACCACCACACAGTTCCTATACGCCAATATTTTAATATATGGCTTTTTTATATCGGAGTTTACCGAAAATACTGTTCCTTTTCCATTTAGTTCCTCTAAACTACAATAATATTCCTTGGATAACAATCCTTCTATTTTCTCCCTGATTGCTTCTTTCATAGCTGCACTTATCCCTTCTTAGCCGGCTTTAACCACCCAAATCCGCCTTAACCTTTTTTGCCATTCCAGCCATCCCAGCCGGCCTGAATCATTTCTGCCGTCTTTTACCTTCCCGGCTGTTCTTAGCTTTTCCTGTTGGCCTTAACCTTCCCGATTGCCTTGAACCTTTCTGGCCAGCTTTTGCCACCCCTAGCCTTCCTTAATCATTCCGCCGTCTTTAATCATCCCGGATGCCTTGAACCTTTCCCGCTGACCTTAACCTTCCCGATTGCCTTGAACCTTTCCTGTTGCCCTTAGCCTTCCCGGATGCCTTGAACCTTCCCTGCCGCCCTTAACCTTCCCGGATGCCTTGAACCTTTCCTGCTACCCTTAGCCTTCCCAGCCTCCCTAACCTTCCCGGTCAGCCTTATCATTCACAATTTATAAATCCGATTATAGCACTTTCATTTTTAATTATCTATCGCTCTTTTTCCCTTATGGATATTGCCCATTTCTCTTTTTGCCTACTAGGATTCGGAAGTCAATTTTTCAGGAAGCTCATTCCATTCCACAAATTTATATGATATAATCCCGCCGGTTACAAATCGAAAATTAGACTTTGTTCCTTTGATTTTACTTTTCGGCTTTGCTCTTCGACCTTGCTTTTCGGCTTTGCTCTTCGACTTTACTTTTCGGCTTTGTTTTTCGGCTTTGCTCTTTGCGTTTACCTTCTCCTCTTGGCTTGACATATGTATAACAAAATGTTATATTATATATGTCAACACTTTGTTATACATTGCGGAGGAAAAAAACATGGTACAACAACTATCTAGTGCCGAACTTGAAATTATGAAAATCGTATGGGGAAACCCGGAGGAGGTGACACTGTTCCCCTATATCATGGATGGGCTGGCGGCTAAGGGAAAACCGTGCCAGAAAAATACATTGATTGTCCTTTTATCACGGCTTATCAACAAAGGCTTTTTAAGCGCAAAAAAAATAGGACGACGAAACGAATATACAATCCTCATTTCTGAAGCGGAATACCAAACAGCACAAACCAAAAACTTTCTGGATAAAATCTATGAAGGAAACGTAAGAGGGCTGGTTTCTAATTTGATTTTAGGGGATTTACTGACAAACGAGGAATATGAAGAATTGAAAGAATTGTTGGAGAAAGGACGGGAAAAATGAATCTGGTTTTGAAAATATTTCTGTCTATGTCTTTTTCCGGCGCCCTGCTCATTCTGGCACTGCTTTGGGGAAAGCGGTTTTTTAAAAATAAAGCCAGCCGGCAATGGCAATATTATATTTGGCTCGTTGTTATCCTACGGCTGTTGCTTCCCTTTGGGCCGGAAACAAGCTTCATGGGAAAAACCTGTCAAGCAGTTGAACAAACAATAACCCAAGCCGCTCCTTCATTTGAAATGCAAAACCCATTTCATACCCGGGAAAACATTTTGAATCCTACTGTCAGTTTGACGCCAGAAAGCGGGAACTCAAGCAGCCCGGCAGAAGAATCGGCAACTGCGCACCCATTTCAGGATATCCTGTCATTACTGTTTCATCAAACCTGGCTAATTTGGCTGGTGGTCGCATTGGGTATGCTGATACGGAAAATCACAATCTATCAAAGCTTTATACGGTATATCAATGTTGGATTGATTCCGGTTTCCGACATTAGAATTTTAGACAAGCTGTCCATTATTGCAGATCAGGAATGCATAAAAAAACCGGTAGAACTCTGTATCAATCCACTGGTTTCTTCGCCGCTTTTGATTGGCTTTTTTCATCCGTGCATCGTGTTGCCGGGCATGGATATTTCCGAAAAAGATTTTCAATATATCGCATTGCACGAGCTGACACACTACAAGCGACGGGATATTTTCTATAAATGGCTGGTACAGGTTGCCGTTTGTCTACATTGGTTTAACCCTCTCGTTCATCTTATGAGCCGGGAAATTACAAATGCCTGCGAATTAGCCTGCGATGAAGCTGTCCTTGCAAAAATAGGATACAACAACGCCCAAAACTATGGGAAAACTTTACTAGACGCTATGGCAGCGGTTGGAAAATACCAGGAAAATCCCGGAGTTGCCACTTTAAGCGAAAATAAACAACTGTTGAAAGAAAGGTTAGATGCAATTATGAATTTCAAGAAAAAATCCAAACTGACAAGGCTTTTGATGAGCGCACTGACGCTATGTATGATTTTTATCGCGGCTTTTATTGGCGTTTACCCCGTTGCCGCCGCATCCGGGCAGATATTAGAAGATCCCCAAGCATTGAAAATCAATGAAAAAACAACCCTTCCTGTACAAGAGGAAATCAATACACTCTACGAGACATATTCTACACAAGCGAAACAATTTTACGAGAAAGGTAGTTTGCCGCTGTTTGCAAGTATCTTCCCCAAACTGGATGAAACCACTCAAAAAACATGGCTTGAACAATTCTATGTGGATAGCGACATTCCTTTCTTCTCTGTCGCCGTAAATGGGCTCAGCACAAGCTCTTCGCTCTTTACTTACTTCGCCGAAAAAGCGTATGTTGATGACGAAAGAGCATTTTTCTCCATCTTGACGGACTGCATGGAAGAAGCGGAACTGGAACGCTGGTTAGACCGGGCATTAGAGGATGAAAATTGGGCTTTCCAATCCATGCTATTTGATAAGCTAAAAGGGGAAAATGAGTATTATAATGAACTGGAGAAAAAGCTGGAGAAAAAGCACGAAAATGCACAGAAGGCGGAATATCAGGCCATAGGCGTTACGATGGACGGAAAGAATTATTACTACCATGAACAATTGGTAAATATTTTTCTGGATATCCGCATCAATAACTCCTATTACACGCTGAATATGAACCCGGCAGGAACCGTCAATATCAAAGTCATCCGTGATGCGGATGACAAAATCACAGGAGTTGCATATATGACGGAAGCCGAAGTAACTGAACTGCTTAAAGATATGAACGACCCGGATGATAAGGAAATGTAAGGAAAAATTACTGCCATACCATTATAAGCAAAAATATACGTTGTATGCACTATATGTACTTAACGTATACTTACATCGAAGCGCAGTTGTTCCAGCAGGCTTTTCCTTTTGTGTGTAGTGCGCTTCCTCCCGGAGCGCAACTTCACCAGCAAACTTTTTCCTTTTGTACGTAGTGCATATCCTCTCAAAGAGGGAGTTTCAAATCGGGGAGTTTGCGGTGTAATTCCCTAATTTAATTCGGATGTCAAAAGGTCTGCCTGGCAGTGCCGATTGGCATGCTTTTGTACGATAGAGAGGAGACTCAAAAATCGTGGAAGCCAATATGGAACACGTTTTTCCTTAAGAGTCTCACCGGAATGCTCTGTACAATAGAACGCGCACATTTTTTGCGCAATATGCCAAGCGGCACTACCGGACAGACCTTTTGACACCCTCATCCTATTCTATATAGAAGATATCGCTTCGGCGGCTAAATATTTGCACATCAAAACAAAATAACCGACAGCTTAACGGCTGTTTTGAAATAACACATTCAAACTGCCGTTTCGTAGTTTTTCTTTCTGATAATCCAAAATACAAGCAATGTCAATGCTTCTAATATAATCAAAATAATATATGGGAATATGTTTCCATTATTATCAGCAGGATTTATTGCCACTATACGCGTCAATAAATTCCACGCAAAATGATATGTCATTGCTGATACTATATTATAGTTGGTAACATTCATCAAAAAGCTATAAATATAGCTTTCAATGATACAGCTAATAAAAAATAACGGCATTGGCACTTCCATACCATCTTGCAAGAAGAAATGGTAATGCCATAAACACCATACCACACCGACAATACAGGGAACCATCCATCTTGGAACACCACGCATCTTGAGCAACGGTTCTAAATATCCCCGCCAACCTATTTCTTCTGCAAAAAGCGCCCATAGTATAATAACAAATTGGGCCCTTGAAATATTCCCTAATATAAAAGCCCTTTCAAACAAAGAACAAAAAATCATTTTTGCCAAAATCATTGTTGTACATGCAATAATAAATGGAAGAATAACAGCCATTCTCAAATGGTCTCTCCGAAACATTTGAGTAAAATGTTTTTTCAACTCTTTATTTAAGCGAAGTACAACAACTGCAGAAATCGTTGGGGCAGCCGCTTGTATTCCATAAAGTGCCAAACAAATAATATCATTCGATATCAGCATTTGTGCAACAATAGCCACAAGGGGAATCAAAAATGCTGCAAACAAAAATAAAATTAAATTTTTGCATTCGCTCTCTATTGTATCTCTACTGTTCATAGTTGTATATCCGACATGATTTTTTGAATAACTTTTATAACCACTTTTCGCTCCATAATACACCTCTAAAAAAGAATCCTGCTTGCAGGATTCTCCGCCTGCGGCGGGGCGCGACAGCGACATACTCCACCTCCGCCGCAGTGCGATTATTGCTTTTTACCATATGGGAAATTCGGAGAACTTTCCTATATGGTAAAAAAACTGCAAGCTTGCGTCCACTCACATAACTTCTTTTAATTCCACATAATCAATCCAACAATTCTAATATCATATCAAGATTATCCATGTTACTGAAATCCTTCATATATAATAACTCTGGAACAAATTTATCCGCTTTATAACTAAGCAATTCTTTTTTGGTCTTTCCGGGCAACTCAGCTGCCTTTCCGCTGTTTTACTGCTGCAAAATTTCAAAAAGGGCTTCCTGATTCCTTGGAAAGCCCCATAAAATATAGCTCTTTATTGATTACTCAAAACCGTAGCCACACGGCCAGAACCAACTGTTCTACCACCCTCACGGATTAGGTTGAGGGAATCTTGTGTGACAGATGGCATGTTTTCGGGGTTTTCTGTCATTTGGTTTCCTGAGAATATTCAATTTTCTCTATGTTTTTAAATTTTTTGTAGCCACCTTGTAGCCAACGCATAATTGTTAGCACACTTACTTTTTCCTATAACGTCTATCCCTGTTACTTCCAATTATCTCTATATAATCAGAAAGTCCTTTTAAAATGTCCTTTGTACGGCTTTCTTTTAAATTCAACAATTCACAGAAATCCCAAATTCCATACTCTTTTCCTTCTTCCATAAATGCAAGAATTTTATCATACTGCATCTGAGTCTTTTTCGTCACTTTTTTATTGCCGCTTTTTATCGCCGCTTTTTTATCGCCGCTTTTTATCGCCGCTTTTTTATCGCCGCTTTTCTTGCCTGCATTTTCTTCATCACGCCAAATACCGTCTGCTCCTACTTGTCCATACTGACCGTATCTTAGCATAGACATATATTTTTCACAACCCGACGCGCTTATCAAAACGCCCCCATTTTCAGCATCTATGAGCGGAAGCGGCGCATTTATCTTTTTACACTCTGTTTTTATCTTTAAAAAGCCTCTACCCCATGCCTCCACATCTCCTGAACGAAAAGACACATCTGCGATTTTAGGATTATATGGTACAGATTCATGCTTATTATATACCCGCTCATCAGCAGGCACACGTTTTGACCATGATCCCATATTAAATATAACGATTCGGTCTTCATATATGGATACCTGAATCGGCACACCTGTTGCATAATCTTTATGATTAACCGCATTGAGAAGCAATTCGCGAACCATACCTCTAGTCAGCATAAAGGTTTCTGTCCGTTGAATACCCTCATAATCTACTAATGCTTTAAAATATTTTGTAAAAATCAAACCAATCGCTTTATCGGTTTGTAAAAGAAGCGGTCCCTCCACAACATCCTGATACTGCAAATCTTCTATCAGTTCCGCATCTTCGCCAAAAGCTCCTACCAATGAAAAATAACCAATTTTAATATAAGAACCCGTCACATAACGTTCCGGTGTCGGATGAAACAATAAAATTGCCGCTCTTGTTAAATATTCTCCATCAAATAATTTTAAATTGCGCAGCAATAACTCATCAGAAACATTAACTTCGCTCTCCGTCATCCTGTTGCTTTTCACTGCCTTCTTTCTAAATGCCTCCAATGCATCTTTACTCAAATCTGATACACTAACCTCTGGAACCGGAACTGTATCCCACGTTTTTCCAGCGCGTTCCAACAGAAAATTTTGCAGTTCAAAACCATTTAATTCATGCAATGTTGAGCCGGAACGTTTATAATATTTTCCATCACACGAAATGGCAAACGGATATTTTATAATTTCTATGGAAATATAATCCCTTGTGCCATCCGAATCCTCCCATATTTTGTTTTCTTTTTCCATCATTACAATAGAATTATAACGCTGATCGGTGCTTTCTATCACTTTAGAATTTAGTTTTCCACAAGTATATTGGTTAATTAGCTTTTCTGATATATTTGCAGGGATACAATTTCCATAACGAATATTTTCCGCTCCATTTGTCTGATGGAGATTAATACTGGCTATAATCCCCAGCTTATCATTAATCTTATTTGGCAAACCTTCGAGCAGTCTTTTGGCATCTTTTATTCCAACCACGTAGCCATCATCATTTACTCCAATATACAAAATGCCGCCATCTGTATTAGCATATCCACACAACCATTTTAGAAACTCATCCTGCCATGACCATTTCCATTCCATTTGTTGTGTCTCCTGTTTTTGCTGCTGTTTTGTGTTATAGTCATTCATTTTCTCCACAAACTTCCTTTCAATCCAAACTATTTCCTGCCAATATATTCCTTCGTTAAGTAAATGATACACTGATACAAGTTCCGCAGACAAATCTGGAAGTTCTCTCATTTTAAAATCATCTAAACTTTATTCGGATTTAATCTATATCGGTACACTACTTCATCAATGCTTTCCCCAAACAGATCCCTATATCGCTCTAAATCCTGTCCTTCTTTTTCTGCAATTTCACTAAATTCCTCCACAAAACGTGAAAATGCCGTTTCCTCTTCTCCAATTTTAATAGCTCCCATCTTTTCAAACACATATTTACTATGTGAATTATTTGAGGAAATACGAATTAAAAAATAGTCAATCTTTCTAATCTCGCATACTCTTCCGGCAAATAGGCGGACTGCCTTTGGCGCTATTCCCTGATTTCGTTTGTTTTCTAATAAATCTATCCCTATTTCAGGTATATTACTATCTG
>Ga0137307_101080_pt1 | contig 27274 bp, 20 predicted proteins | sample NAcewD2O_March_2_FD_97180 | JGI IMG/M metagenome (GOLD analysis project Ga0137307, IMG submission 97180) | Mouse cecal microbial communities from Vienna, Austria - N-Acetylglucosamine amended D2O_March | ecosystem: Host-associated > Mammals > Digestive system > Large intestine > Cecum | place... | reverse complement strand
CAAAATAATTAATAACTAAGCCCAAAAATATCATAACTGTAAAAAAAATAAAAATATGAGAACTTTTTATTTTCTCTGTAATTTTTTCAGCAAAGGATTGTGTCAACATACAATATCCCCTCTCTTTTTGAGATATTCTAATTAATTAATAAATAAAACAAAAGATAATATACTCTATCAAGGATAAATGTTATAAAACCACTGCACACCCTAAGATATATATTTTAAAAGATAATCAGCGATTATCAATCACTTTTTCCCATTATCATACTCGACTTATATCTAAATATCTTATAAAATTCCTACTCCTGTCATTTCTCACAAGAATATTTTGTATTATTTTATCACTTTTTATCTAAACCAACAAGGGACAGAATTGGCCAAAACTTTTCTTTTTACTGTTGAAAACTTTTCGTCCAGTATCTATAAACAGCTGTCAGATGCAAAAACTGCTTACCAGAAGAGGAACGCATTAAGAGATACTATCGTAATTGAACTGCTCTTTGCTACAGAAATGCGAATCTCTAAACTCTACTCCTTGGATGTATAAAGTGTAAGCTTATATGATCGAACAATATTGATTTATGAAAAAGGCTCTAAAGAAAAAAGTACAGCTTGGAGATGATGATGTTGTCTGTACTCTGGAGCGGTATAAAAGTGACTTTCAGACGGAAATACAAAGCTGCAGTCATTTCTTCTCAACCCCAGAATGGTAAAAACTGTAAGATTAGGTTTCCGCAGAATAATAAACAAATACCTCTCTTACTACAATTGATCTATACATCACTCCCCATATGTTCCGTCATACCTTTGCTGCAGGTCTATTGAAGACTGATGTCGATATGTGATATATTCAGGAAATATCGGTGCATAGTTTAATTAATATTACTTAGATTTATACACATGTTGCTATGTCTAAGCAGAAAGCTATTCTTTCAACCAAGCATCCTCGAAAAGATTTTCAGATATAGTTTTAAGGACATCATATAAACAAGTACTATCTTATTTATATGATGCCTTTATACTTACAATTTGACTGATAATCCCGAATTATCGGTTAGAAAAAATTTAAAGTTCCCGTTTAAAGTAGCTTAAAAAGTTATATAGCAAAATTATATTTCATCATTTATTTCTTGAAACTAGGAAAGGAAGTTATTATATGTCATATCAATTATTAGTAATATCATCTATAGAGGGGAATTCACTTGATGCATTGAATGAGCAAATTGTTTATATACAACAATTTGGAGTAGAAGTGGATCTTCTTATAGATCCAAATGAAATCGAAGTAATAAAAAAAATTGAGCATCAATATTACAATGGTGCTTACATACACATAAAACGCAGAATTAATAGTGGTTACAATATAGTAAAATTATTAGAATCTCATAATGTTCCAATTGTAGGAAATCATTATATAACACAATTGTTAATTGGTGATAAATGTCTAACAAGCTTGAAATCAGGGATAGGTTTATCCAATATAATGCTTACTCGTAAAGAAAATGAATTGGAATGTATTCCATATGAAATAATAAAGAATAAAATAAAATATCCTGTTATTGTTAAACCAAATTCTTTACACGCATCACAGGGTATTTCTGCAAAATCTGTTGCTTTTAATGATGCCGAATTACTGCCTATAATTAAAAATACTTTTAATAGATTTCCTTTTCTAGAAGAGGTTCTTATAGAACATTTTATCCAAAATGGAACTGAATATGCAGTTTCTGTTTTAGGAAATGGAGATAGTGTTGCATGTTGCGTAAACAAAATAGTCTATTCAAAACCTAAAAATATTAATCTATATAGCGAAGAAGATAAAAGTCTCCCATTAGAACAGCGTTCAATGGCTTTTTCGTGTGAATTAGATGATTATATTCATAATAGATTGATATTTCACGCCAAAACACTATTTAAATATTTTAATCTAAAAGATTTTGCACGATTTGACATAATGTATGAAAAAACATTTTATCTATTGGAAGCAAACTGTTGCCCGATGCCTGGAAATAGTTATTCATGGGAATGGCAGGAAAAGTATGGACTTAAAAAGAAGCAGGTATTAGCATTGTACCTTTGTTCTTTTCATTTTGGACAGATAGCCTCAGGAAGGGCAGATAATTTACCGCAAAGTTTAATAGAAGCTTTGCCGCAAGAAATTATTGATTTAATAGACCATCCGAACGCTATTGATGTATCGCCTGAATGTAGTGGGCCAACAGAAAATTGTCAACATCCAGAGCTTTATTCTATGAATAGTAGAATAGGATCCGAAATAGAAGTAAGCCATTTCCTTCAAAGTATTGTAAATGTAATTAAACCGCATTTCGTTATAGAAACAGGTACTTATCAAGGTGATGGAACAATAGCATTGGCAGAAGGATTACGAAAAAATAGATTTGGACATATGGTATCCATTGAAGTTGATCCTCAATTAGCAGCAATAGCAGCAAAAAGAACATCTGGTTATCCTGTAGAAATCATTTGTAAGAATAGTTTGCAATATGTTCCTACTGAACAAATTGATTTATTATTTTTGGATTCGAAACGCATTTTGCGAAAAGATGAATTTATGCATTTCATACCATATTTACACAAAAAATCTTTAATTATTTGGCATGACAGTTCATATAGAAAACAAAACCACGCGGTTTTTGATGCTGTTAATGAATTATATGCACAAGGTATAATTGATCGCTTACTTTTGCCTACGCCGCGTGGCATAACATTATCTATGTTAAAAGAGGATAAATAGTTATGATAAATAGTGATTTATCTAAAGTTAGTTTTTTTCAAAATAAAAAAATAAAACTATTGCCCAACATATATTTAAATGACAACTATCCGTGTTGTTATTTAGTTGAAGTTGAACAAAAATACTATAAGATTAGATTTCCTTCTTTATTTAATAAGCAAGCCATTGTTAATGAATACCACGCATTAAATATGCTTTCAGTAACCTTAGCAGACAAAATTCCATCAATTGTGGAAAGTAATCATTTATCTTTGGATTATCCATATATTGTTGAGACATATTTGCCTGGGAAAAGCTTAGATAGATTTACTCTTACAGAAATCAAACAGAATAAGGATCAAATTATAAATCAGTTGTTATTATTTATGAATAGTATTTATGCCATCACAGCAACAGGGTATGGGCAGTTGGAAAATCCTTTTTATAATACCTATTCGATGTGGATTCAAAATAAACTTTCCACACATATTATGTATCATAATGATATCAACTTTGTTTCTACCGAAATATTAAATAATATAATTCGTTTATTTAATGAAACTGCAATATTTGAAAGTGAAATTCCTCATTTTTTACATTTCGATATTAAACCACAAAATTTAATTTATGATACACTATCGCAAAAATTATTTATAATTGATTTTGAATTTTCTAGATTCGGGGATATAGAACATGAAATATTTCGCGCTAAACAACGCGCCTTAGAATTTCCAGATTATATATCTCATATTCTAGAACCTGTATTACAGCAATTTCTCAAATGTCATCAAATCATTTTATCTGAGGAGAAAATAGATTTATTTTTAGTATATTATTATTTATCAGAAATAACTTATTGTATTAAGAAAAATGAAATGGTTAATGCTCAAAATTTTTTAAAAAAATTATATCAAAAGATGTTGGAGATTTATTAATCTCCACACATCTTTTGCTGGATTCTTTCTTTTGTTCGTATACAAATAATACGATATTGATTGTCTTCGGCCAATGGATATCGAAGTGCATCTTCCAATGCTGTAATTCCAATTTCCCGTTGTTCTTTTGTAAAATATAACCATGCCCTATCTACTAATCTACCTAATTGGTAATTGACCTCAAAAATTCTGAACGAAAGTGTGTATTGAACAGCATATTGTTTGGCAGATTGTAATCGTTCTAAAGCTGAAATATAATTGCCATCTAGCTCGTCCATTTTTGAAAGTTCTCGTAAATACACAACCATTCGATCTGGTATGGGTAGATAAGACAGTAATTTTGCTTCTTGATTGTTATAAATATCAGCCATAGAACGCATCTCTGGAATTACCTTGGCAATTTTTAAAGTCGCTTCTGTTTGTTCCGAAAGAATTGCAATCATCTCAGGAACATTATTCATGTTTTTTAAAGCGAAAATTGCCATAGAATATTCATCCATTGCTTGATTATAATATAAATGAATTTGCTTATTATCAATCTCATTAATAATGCTATTTTTATCTATATCTCGAAGAATATTTTGTAAAATATTTTTGTATATAGTACCTTTTTTTCTATGTAATTGAGCAACAAGTTCAGGTTGTAATTTAATACTTTCAAGATCTATTTTTTGATATATTTTTAATGCTTCTTCAAATTTTGTTTGTTCTCTTAAGATGCTTCCCCATTCAAGAATACATTCTGCAGCATAATCCCACTCACCATTATCAGCAAAAAAATCAAACAGTTTTGAAAATTTATTCGATGTTTGAATTAATTCCCCCTCCTGTTTTTGAATAATAGTATTTTGCATTTCTAATAAATTGTCGAAAATTATATCACTATTATTACTGCTCATACTTGCCTTTTTACAATAATAAGAGGTTAAATCTACATTATTCTCAATAGACTGATAATATCGAGAGGTCCAATAATAAAAATATGCTTTATATCGATTAAAGTCATTAAATAATTTTGATAGAAAATCAACATTTTCAATTAATTGTATGGGAAACTGCACATTGCTATTATTAATCGATTTTTTTAACCCAATTTGTATAGTTGAAAGTATTCTATCTAATGTATGTGTTTCTTGTTTGGCAAAATGTATAAATTGTACAAGTTGTTCCTTGCTTAAAGTCTCGATGCCACCCATTAATAATATTGGAAGTAACTCTGTATCTTCATCATACCATATTGTAAAATCATATATTATCTGCTCATAAGCTTCTTTCTCCATAATGCATTTAACATAATTTTGCAGTCCTGATTGATAAATAGCTTCGTGTGATGCTAGCGTAAGTACATTTTTCATAATATTAATGTCTCTATTATTATGAAAAAGAAATTCTGTCAAAAAAAATTCTTCAATTCTATCATGAGAAAACCTTAAATATGAATTGTTTTCTGCACTTATAAATATATTCAAATCTCTTAGTTGATTTAATATATAAACATTACCTTCATTACTTGGAAGTTCTTGTAGTAAAACAAATGGTGTCAATTTCCTATTTATTGGAGTATTAGATAATATATATTTAAAATAAGCATTTATTATTTGATATGCTATGGCTTTGGCCTCAAAATTTTCCAAGCGTTGCAACATTTGCATTGTAAACTGTGAAAAGATTTCATGTATACGCAAGTTCATTCCCACATTTGCATTTTGTTTGTAATGATTTCCGACTATAGCAATTAGATAAGGACTTGTAAATGCTTGCTGTAAATATTTATTATTTTTTATATCTTGTATAAAGAGTTCTCTACTTTCGTCGTTAGATATATATGATTTACAAAATTTAATTTGCAATTCTAATGTAAGAGGAGGAATCTGATAATAAGTTTTTATGTTATTACCACTTGTTTGATAATAACAGTATTCTGCGGATGGATACAAGTTCGTATATTGACAATAATCCAAAAAAGCAAAATCTCGGCAAGTTATTATGATTTTAATGTTTGTTATACCCCATTCAAACAAATTATTTAAATCATAAATTAAAGTTTTATAATGTTTTACACAATCTGAAAAACCGCTAGATATTTCGTTAATTCCATCAATTATTAACAATAACATTTTCTTTTTAGTTTTAAGTAATAAATCTATATTCTTAATATAAGCTTTTGCGCTATTTTTTTCCAGATTTTGTAAATCATTAAAAAATATACTAATACCAAAATAAGCATCCATTTTCCCACATTTTGGAGCAGTTGCTACTACAGTAATACTTTCTTGCTTAGATAATATGTAATGCTGTAAAGCTTTTGTTTTTCCGGAACCGCTTGCGCCTATGATAAACATGCCTAACTGATTCGAGGAAACAAATTTATTTATTTCGCATTCTAATGGTGTGGAAACATAAATGCCTTGTTCTAATTCAAATGCAGACCGAAGAACCATAAATTGATTAGTCATTTTTCTGGATACATTTGCTAAATACTCGGATATATTTGTTGTTATTTCATTTGGCTTTCCATTTTCGTTCGGCGTTGCCTCAATAATTATTGCTGCTTTATATATGATTTTGCCGTTATTATCAAACACTGCCTTCTGTTCCTCAAAAAAAGAATTATATATATTCTCAAAATCTTCCTTCGAAACAGAATCCAATACAAAACAGAATCTTCCATTTTCAATCTTGTCCTGCCTGCTTTGCAATTCTAACAACCTTTTACTCTTATAACGAATATCACAAACAGAATGTTCTTCACAAGTCGGTAAAAATAAAGCACAAATATTAATTATTGACAAAATATTTGCAATTTCACTTAATCTAGGTTCTTTTATATTAAATGTTAATCGTCCACTATTATTCATGATAAGACTAATCTGTTCAAAATCATCGTCAGGAACAAAGTCAGATTGATAGTAATCTAATACTGTATATAGTGCAGACCAAAATGCATTATCTGGGTAACATTCAGGTTTGTCATCATTATATATCGCTTGCAAATCCATTGCATAATCAATAGGCTTAACATCACAACTTGCTGTTCTGGATAAAATTTCAATAGCAAGTGCCACAAGAAGGGCTTCTACTTCGTTTTCAGGTATTTTTAAAATGTCTGGAATATTTTTTTTAACATCAAAATAAAATAAAAATGCATCAAGAACAGTGTCATATTTAGTAGCAAAAAAGGGAGGTTTAACTTTTTTATTGTATGTATCTGCTAATTCCTCACTTTTTAATAGTATATTTTCATACATATGTAAGACTTTAGTATTAATAGACAAATTTTTAGCAATTATGCTTTTTTTCCAAATATCTGGTAATAAATGAATTGGCTCTGTATTTAACAAATCCTTTACCAATAAAGCCATTAATTTGTCAAAATACCCAAATTCATTTCCAAAAATAAAATTTCTAACGGAATTACGTTCTTCTAATAACTGATAAATCTTTCTGGAATCGAACCCGTCGTCTTCATTTGGCTTATTAGGAGATGCCCAAAAAACAGTATGTCCCGATGTTTTGCATATTGCATTCATAACGCCAATATCTTGGCCGCTGTATCCGCAGAATAAACACGAGCATTCTGTTTTGGCTTTAATTAAACTAGAAATATTATCTGGTAAAGTTGCTAATTCATCTGGTGAGAACCTTACCTCTCCACTTTCGATATCTCCATGAACTTTATATACGAATATATTAGATCCTCCTTGAATCGAACGTATAGGAGATTCACCGACCTTTAACTGATAAGACAATCCATGTAAAGCTTCATTTATAAGAATATCGAAATTAGTTGTTATTATTTGAGTAACATACTCATTTTCTACTAATAACCTCAAATTTTGATATCCGGCTCCTGGTTTTAATCCTCTGAAATATTCTGATAATATTTCTCGTCGTTCTTCGGAACCATTTGGTTCCCAAACCAAATTAATAAAGTCTCGATATAATTGATCCCAAGAACTAGGCTTTGCATAATCTTCTTTATAATGGTCTTGCAAACAACGTAATAATAATGCTTCAGTACTGATCGGGCTAGATGAAGACGATAATGAACAACCTGCTCCAATAAAAATTGTAAAAGGTCGTTGATATTTTTTTGCTCGCTTCATAACATCTATAAGTCTTAAATAACTTGAAGATTTATCATAATTGTCCATAAATTGGTATTCCTTTCTCAATTCATCAGTAAATATTCCGTATAATATATTTACAAATTGACTATATAACTATTAAAGCTATTTTAAACGGTGAGTTTAGAATTTTTCTATATATAAAGTGATTAATTTTTGCTGGCCTTTATCAGCATCTACTTTTACAGATTTTTGAGTGATTTGAATAGAGGCTTGTATTTTCAAATCTAGGAGTTTAAGTAACAAAAGTGTATATATGGGCAAAACAAACACAATATGTAAACGATAATTCGGGATTATCAATCACTTTTATCTATTATCAAACTTAACTTTCATCTAAATATCTTACAATACTATTCTTTTGTCATTTTCTACAAGAGTATTTTGTACTATTTTATCACTTTTTAGATTATCCAACAAGGGACAGAATTGGCCAAAACCGTATATATCAATAAATAAACAATTGCTTTTCACCCTTTATAAGAATAACAATACCAAAAAGCCATATTTGCAAAAAAGTTTTTCATCTTTCTACAAATAAATATAAGTGTTAGTCAATACCTGTACATGTCACAATACTTAGACTCCATCAAAATACTGCATCAACGCACCTATCAACTAACACCTATATTTTATTGGCACAGTAATACCATATTTTCTCCGGCTGTCTCCAATAATCTGTACAGATACTCTACCTGTTTCTCCGTCTTGTTTGCAAGGCACTTTTGAAAGCGGCCAGTCTGATTCTTTTCTGTACCAAATAAGAGATAATCCGTAGTAACTTCCAGGATCTGTGCTATCTCCATCAGTTTGTCCACCGAACATGAAGTTTCCCCGTTCTCAATCCTCTGCAGCTGGCGTTCACTGGAATAATCCAAGCGCGCTGCCAGTTCGGACTGTGTTAATCCCCTTTTTCTCCTCATCTGTTTCAATCTGGCACCTACGGCCTTCTTATCATAATACTGCATTCCGCACTCTTTTCCGACGTCTGTTTATTTGCTCGAGCTTCTCCCATTTTACGACAGACGTGTGCTTTTGAAGAGTGACTAAACCAGCTATTTCAGGGTGAATATTGTACACCTTTTGCAAATCTGAATTGTGACAGCACGCAAAAAGGACAGGGCTGCTATTCATTCAGATAACAGTCCTGCCCTTTTAAAAGCTGCTCAACCATATGCAGGACAAACTCTACTTCACCTTTACTTCTCTGTCCAACCATAAAATTGAATCGCTCTGTATACTTTTCCGGCTGATCCCGGCTCATCAGTGCTGCCGGGGTGGTTTCCAGCGCCTGCACAATGCCCAGGTATGTATCGAGGCTCATTGACCTCCTCCCATGTTCTATGCCCTTGACCGTATCCACAGATATGTCGGCTTTCTCCGCAAGCTCCGCCTGTGTAATATGGAGCCTTTCGCGTTCCTTTCTGATGTTTCCGGCTATCATTCTGTATAAATTCTTCCTGTTATCCATTGACTGCCCTTTCTGCCTTTTATTCTGTCCGGGACATGGTTTAACCACGCCCTGCACAGTATAACAGAAAAAAACATGAAATCAAGCAAAGTGTAACACTTTGTCGGTTAAGTGTAATACTTTGTTGAAAACTTACCCGCAATCAGGAAAACTGCCACCAGTACGAGGCTGCTGTATCCTGCATAAAAATAATCCAGCCTGTCAATGCAGTACAGCGTCACAAGGGTACAGGCCTGCCATCCTGCAATGCAGCGGCTTATCCTCCTGTAATAAGAAAAATCTTCATCACCGAGTGGCTTGTTGATACTTTCCACCGGGCTTAACGCCAGTATTACCACTATCACGGCAAGACCGACGATAATAACTGCCATCAGGTAAAACGTGTCTGCCCAGTCACACAGGTATGCCGGGATAAATAAGATTAATATGGACGCAGCAAAACATCCTGCCCTGCTTTTACAGTGTATGCCTCCGCTGAAACTCCTGAGCGATCCATAAAATAACAGAAAGACCAGGATATTTCCCAGTCTCCCTGTTATCAGTCCGAACAGGAAGGACGCCAGAAGGTTTCCTGCCACTGCCACGCCGTTCTCTATCCCATATCTGTACAGCCCGGCATCATCTTCTGGTATAATCCCCCTGCTGACAAGTGTTATGGTAATCTTTTCTGCCACTGCCGCTGTCACCTTCATACTGCTGCCTCCCCTAAATCCTGCGCAGCTTTTCTGCACCGTCAGGCAGTTTGTCCTGTCCGAGCACGAACCAGCAGCATGTACGTACATTCACTGTCGTCACTTTCAGCGCTGCCGACGCGACACCTTTCAGTGCCATATCCCCCATTTTGTCCACTTCCTTCTTCACTGCTACATTCAAATTTTTCATGATGTTTCTTCTCCTTTTTATTTTGGGTAACTATAGGAAATTTTTTATGCGTATCAGCTGCATTTATTTCTACAGTTCCATATTGTCATGAACTCATTTCAAAGTGTTATCCATGCATTCCACAGTATAACACATAAATCATGAAAATTTTTCAAAGTGTAACAGATTGTCGGTTAAGTGTAAAACTTTGTATTTTTCACATCGCTTTTCTTTGTACAAATTCCCAAAAGCAAACATTTTTTCTTATTTTGCAATTCAAATTTTATCTTCAGACCTCTCTTTGACTCTGAATACGTGGTTATTTGTCTTTCATGCACTCTGCTATAATACAAAATTTTTAACTGTATATCTGTTTTCCGATAAATTGATACATAACAATGCACTACTCCACTCCGGGCAAAGAGACACTAATCCTGCCTGCTCCCCGTGTTAATCAAACGTTATTGCGGCACATCACCCTTTTCATTCCCTGCCGCATCAATTCCATACATCATCAGCGATACCTCGAAAGCTGCCCCGTTATCCGTAAACTGGACTGTTCCGTTGTATTTCTCCACAACCCTGCGGACACTTGCGATTCCATATCCATGGGTATATGTATCTTTCTTCGTGGTTTTAAGATGTTTGTTTTTTCCGTTTTCCTTGCTGTTTGTGATCACAAGCAGAAGCCGTCCTGACATATACTTGTTTTCAACACTGATAAACCGTTCTGCCTCCGGCACTTTCCGGCAGGCTTCAATGGCATTGTCAAGCAGATTCCCATACAGCACACCGATATCACCGTACTCAATCTGCATCTTTTGAGGAATATGAATCTGTGTATCTACCTTTATCCCTTCTGATTTTGCCGTGCCCAGTTTAAAACGGAGTACGGTATCCACCGAAGGATTTACTGAATAACAGTCTGTGTCAATCTGTCCAATCTCCCTGCCAAATGCCGAAATCTGCTCCAGCAGCGTTCCTGTATCCCCTGCTTCAACCAGGTGGTATAATCCCAGCAGTCTGTTTTCGAGGTTATGTTTTATTTTGTGTACATACATATTGCGTTTCTCCGCTTCGGCATAATAGATTTCCTTATAGCGCATCTCTTCCATATAAACTTCATCTTCCTGCTGTTTTTTGACAAGAAAGCTGATTCTTTCTATCATGTAAAGCATAAAGTAGTATGTCAGTACAATAGAGCCGATTATGCTGATACACATGAATTTGCTTTTTACACTGTCTGTCTCCATGGACAGGATTGTGACAAAACAGCAGTTCACGACGGAGGCGGCAAATACCAGCACGAGCACAGCCACAATTTCTTTTGGAAGTTTCAAAAGATTTAGTTCTTTCCGGCGCATGAGCCTGCATAGCAGAAAAATGATATTTCCCCTGATAAATGCACAAAGCGCCATGACAGGATAGTGTAAATACAGGGAGCTTTTCCCGGCTTTATAATGAAGTGCGTACAGCAAGAGCATCCCGACAGGCTCCAGAACAATTCCCGTACCTGTAAACATCGCAACACTCGCAGCCCTTGATCCTGCTGTCCCTTCAAAAAACAGTGTCACGAGTGTCAGGACTGCGACTAAAACCATCAGGTTGAAATAAGGATTTTTCTCCACATCAAATTGTGCCCATACCGCCGCAAGCAGGATAAGCGTACATGCGCAGGCTGGTTCCGGAACGTATTTTCTTTTTCGGAAGGTGAGCATATAATGCCAGAATACGCCGAGATCAAACAGGCTGATACAGAACCGGACAAGATATTCCACTGTCATACCATCCTCCTCACAAATTCCATATGTTTTTGCTTGAGCTCCTGCATATGGGCACGGGCGACCAGCAGCCGCTCTCCATTGTCCATGACTGCATCATCCCCTTCTATGGAACGCAGGTGTTCCATGTTAACAATATAGGACATATGGATATGTACAAATACCCTGCTGTCAAGCTGTTCCCATATCTCGCTGACTGTCATGTTTGCCTTGAAGTTTTCCTGAATTGTGTGGATGACCGCCTGACGCCCCTTCTTTTCGATATAAAGAATGTCACCATAGCTTACCCTGAACTGGTTCTTGCGGAAATGAAAGATGAAATCCTGTTTTACCATCTCAAGATAGTGCACTGCTCTCAATAAAACAGATTCCAATTTTTCTACCGTAATTGGTTTTTGTATATAAGCAAATGTGAATACATCAAATACATCCATGACATACTGGGAGTAGCCTGTCAGAAACACAAACAGCGCCTTTGAACCTCTTTGACGTATTTCCTTTGCCAGTTCAAGACCAGTCATGTCTGGCATTTCAATGTCAAAGATATATAAATGATAATTAACCCTGTGTAGGGCTATATATTCTATTAATTCCCTTGCTTCAAAATACACGTCATAATAAACGGAATAGCAACAGAGTTCATCAAGCACAGTTTCCAGTCGTTCTACGTCTGCCCTATTGTCATCACATATGGCAATTCGTAACATTTGGATATTTTCTCCCAATACTATAAAACAAAATTTAATATTTATAACTTTTTATATCATTTTGAGCAATTAAATTTTCTATTTCACTCTTACTTGGCATTACTCTCAATGCACCCTTTCTTGTTGTAATAATAGACGCAGCCGCATTTGCAAACACAAGTATCCTATCCAGTTCCTCTCTTTGGTAATTTCTCCAGCCATATTCCAGCACAAAATACAAAATACATGCACAAAATGTATCCCCCGCTCCAGTTGTCTCTATCGTATTTTTTTGAATATATGCTGGCTGTTCTACACGAAGTTCTCCCATATATACCCGACTCCCTGATTTTCCCATTGAAAGCAAAATCATTGGAATATTAAACTTGGCCTGTATTTTTTCAACTGCCCTATCGTAATTACTCTCTCCTGTCAGCCATTGTATTTCATTATCTGATATCTTTAGGATGTTGCAATGCCGCAACCCATATTTTATCTGTCTTCTGGCTTCTTCAATGTCATTCCACAAAACACTTCTTAAATTCGGATCGAAAGATATGACAGCACCATTACTCTCAGCAATCGAAACCGCTTTTTCTGTTGCCTCCCTACATAATTTATGTGTCATTGAAAGTGATCCAAAATGAAATATTTTACATCTTTTTAGTATGTCTTCCTCTAAATCGGACTTTTCCAACATCATATCAGCTCCAGGATTACGATAAAATGAAAATTCCCTGTCTCCATCTTTTTTTGTATGAACAAATGCCAGTGTCGTATTCACTGTATCATCCCTTTTTAATCCTTTTGTATCGATACCAACCTCATGTAATGCTTTTTCCAATTGACTGCCAAATATATCATTTCCTATTTTTCCAATAAAGGCTGTTTTCTTTCCCAACCGGCTTAGCATTGACAAAACATTACAGGGTGCACCACCTGGATTTGCTTCCATTATCATATTACCCTGCAGACTCTTCCCATTTTCTGTAAAGTCAATCAGCAATTCACCTAATGCAACTACATCATATTGATCCATATTACTTATCCACCTTTTATTTCCCAATCACTTCACATATTGTTCCACAAGATTTTGCATTTTGGAACAATACACATCAATCTCTAATTCTCCAATGACATACTGTTGAAAAAGCCTTCCTACTTTTTCCAGATAAATTATCGAATCGGACGGGATAGGTCTTGCCTTTAGTTCCACTTTTTTCAAATAATCCTGAAATTGTTCGTACCCAAGTATATTTAGATCCTTCTCCCTGAATAAATCACTTCTAGCTGGTATGCGGTTCATACACTCCGCATAAACCCTGCTCCCTTCCTTGCTTACCGCATAACTCATAAACCTTTTTGCCGCTTCTTTCCTGACGGAAGCTTTATTTAAAGCATACTGCCATGTACTCATATATGTTACATTTTCTCCCAGATCAGGCAGCGCAGTCATATGAATCTTATCTTCTCCATAAACATCTGCATCATAAAAAAGAGCTACACTATTGCTGTATGCAAAAACCATTCCATACTTTCCATCGATAAACTTCTGTATCATCTGTTCGTACTGGTCAATCATCTGTTCTTTTGAGGTGTACCCCAAATCAATACATTCCTTTAAAAACTGTACAGACTGTCTGTTTTTTTCATTCTTCCAATCATTATAATCTCCTCCAAAAATATTGATAAACTCTCCCAGCTCGTTAAAAACATACTTTTCTTCCCATGCCCCTCCATATGCATAACGACCTTCTCCCCAGTCATAGGACAAAAAGTAATAGAAATCCTCTCTGGAATGCACATCTGTAATTCCTGCCTCTTTTACCCACTCTTCATTAATCCATAGTGTTAGAATATCAAGTACATAAGGTGCGGAATAAATATGTCCCCCTTCCATCACTGTTCCTTGCAGATACTCTTGCGGAAATACCGCAGCAGTCCCTGGTTCCATGACATCTCCCTCCAAAGGTTCCAAATACCCTTCGTATTTGAAAGAGTTGATCATTTCATCATTTACTGCAAAGACATCAACAGAAATGTCTCCAGCTGCCAACAACGAAGAAATTTTCGCATGCCGGGAGTCAGCATTTGAAGGATATTCCAAAACATTGATTTTCATATGCAGTTCTTTCTCTGCCTGTTCTATAAAATCTTCAAAATTTGCATTCCCTGCATCTACATGCATGATTGTAATCTCATCTTCCCATGTACTTTCCAACATTTCCGTCTCTGGTATCTTTCCCCGTCCGCCCGCAGTACAACCCGTGCAAAACAAAAAGACCGTCACCGAAACCAGCATTTTAATCCAACTTACTTTCCTGCTTTTTCTCCCGTTTTTTTTCATTTATCCGCACCTTTCCATTAATGATCAGATCTATCTAGGCCACCTGTCCTCCTTTTTCATTAATTCATGAAACGGATTATGCGGCTCAACCTGATACCAATAAGCTACCGAAGCCACATCGTCCTGACGCTCAAAATTTCCTTTATGACAAGTCCCGATCTGCTGGATCGTGACTCTGATATCCTCTTCAAAGAGTATCGGATCCATAATATGCCAGCGGTAAAAACCTCTCTGTGGCAGTGTGTCATCATTATGATAAAAATTATGTACGCTTTCATCATGCACAGAATAGTACGGATATCCCATAAACGGTGTAGAATAGGTACGTTCTACTGTTTTACCATCTTGCTGTTCTGCAAAACTCCATGCACCACCGAAATAATCTTCTGTGCCTGTTCCGCATATAGTCGGATACGCCTCATCCCCATCTACATAAAACTTAATTTCTCCTTCTCCCCACCAGTAACGTTCCAGTGCTGTCAAAGCCATATATGTTCCCACATAATGCCCTTTTCCCCTGACCTGATCCAGAATCGTATAATCGATCTGCTTCTGCGTGATGCGTTCTCTTTTCCACTGTGCATGGAAATAAGTAATATCCTCCGCAATGTCATCCGTCAACAGATAATCTATTTGATAAAAGAAAGCTGGAACCTCACATTCGTGCTGATTTTCCAGTGTTATCCGAGCTCCCGTCCTAAACGGCATTGGGAAGTAGCAATTCATTCCCCGGGTAGGATTTACCACAATAGGCAAGGAATTGACAATGCAGCCCCTCCCAAAACCACAACAGAAAAAATCTCCCAAAGGCACTTCTACAGAAGGCCTTTTTTCGTCATCCCAATACATTCTAAGAACCAGATCCCTTAACACGTATTTGTCCTTTTCCGTCTGATCTGTAACTGTCATCCAGATATGCTGAATCACTCCGGATCCCTCGATCTGCGCCAGTGTTGTAACACTTCCCGGAGCAATTCCCTTGATACATGGTGCACCTTTTCTGGAAGGCCCGAGTATACTTTCAGCCATCCCACCTTTTCCTTTTTCCCCATAAGGATTTTCACAATTGACAGACCTGCTTTTACCATGTTTGGCAAGAGGAAGTGCGCCAAGACTCCCTATCCATCCATTATTCATATTTATCATTCCTCTCTATTTACTATCAAACAAGGCTTTCTGCTTTGTTTGATTACAAACCAACTACGCCTTCACACCGCCAGCCATAATACCATCCATAATCTGTTTTTCAAATATTGCCACAAACAATATGATTGGCAGTAAAATAATCCACCCCATTGCGCTTACCAGATCCCATGGCACACCATACATATTATCACGCAACGGAAGCTGGACAATCGCCACACTGAGCACTTGTATTCCATTAGAATAATATAATGGTGTAAAGAAATTATTCAGACAGGTAATAAAATTAATAATACAAACTGTTGCTATTGCAGGTTTCATTAATGGAAGCACAATCAGAAACAGCCGTTGTACAAAAGTTGCCCCATCAATTGATGCCGCCTCTTCTAAGGATACCGGAATCTCTCCGACAAAATTCTTTAAAATCAACACTGTAAAAGGAACAATCGCACTGATGTAAAGAATAATCAGTCCTGGATATGTATCAAATAATTTTACCTTCTGCATAAATTCGTACAGCGGCCGGGCTGTCACTACTTCTGGTATTAGCATTGTTGCGATGATGAACCCAAATGCCAGATTCACGCCTTTGGATCTAAATCTTGCAAACGCATATGCTCCCATGACACAAATAATCGTTCCAACGAACAGAGTAACTCCTATAATTATAACTGTATTACCGACCTTTGCCAATAATCCCACGTTCTCAATCAAAAATTTATAACTGTCTAATGTAGGATGGTCCGGCAGATAATCAATTGGTGTTTTAAACAATTCCCCTGGTGCTGTAATGGATGATATAAAAATCCAATAGACAGGAAACAGAATAACAAACGCAACCATTGCAAATAATATCCACTTTCCCACTGTTGCCAGACATTTATATACTTGGTATTTTCTATTACTGCTCATCTCCATCATCACACCTCCTAATTTTCAAATTTACTCATAAAACGCATATTAACCCATGAGAATATCCCCATCACAAGGAAAAGAAGTACCGCCAATGCCGCAGCATATCCTACATTCAAATTTGTAAAAGCTTCCATTGTAATTCTGTAAGCAATTAGAGAAGTATCTTCGCCAGGTCCTCCTGACGTCATGGAATAAACAAGATCAAAACTAGTCAGTCTCCACAATGTAAAAGGAATACACAACGTTAAAACATTTCTCATAATTAACGGCAATGTTATGCGAAAGAATGACTGAAACCAGTCAGCGCCATCTACTTTGGCTGCCTCATATATGTCTCCAGAAATAAACTGAATACCTGAAAGAACCAATATAGCAAAAAAGGGAAGATCTTTCCACAAATCCAATGCAATCACTGCTGCCCTTGCTGAACCTGTATTAATCAGCCAACTCAGTTGAAAGTCCGGAAAAAACCTACGGATAAAGTCATTGATCAAACCATAGTCATTATTAAAAGCCCATTTTCCAGCCATACCAATTACAACAGACGGCATAGCCCATGGAATCAGAACGATAGTTCGTAAAAAGCGTCTTCCTTTAAATTTCATATTCAAAATTAAAGCCAGCCCTATTCCAAACACTATATGAAAAAGCATGGATACTACTACGAATATTGCAGTAAATTTCAATGTAGTTATTACTTTTTGATCTTTAAAAATATTGATATAATTGGATAAACCCGCAAACTCGTTTACTCCACTTAATATCCTTATATCAAAAAAGCTGTTAAGTACAGTTTTTACAATAGGATATATTGTAGTAAATCCTCTTAATACCAACACTGGCATAATTAATACCCACGCAATCCATTGAAGCGATTTTTTTTGAATCATTCAAACTGCCTCCTTTCATCAATTCAGCTTGCCCTTCTCTCGGAATACCTATGTCCTTCCCAAGAGAAGGGGCAAAACCGCAGTTTAATTATAGGTTTCCACATACTCTTGTGCTTTGGCGCAGAAATCATCAATTGTTATCTCATCCTTTATATACGATTGGAATATTGTCCCCATAGCAGAAATAAATTCCATTGTCTGTGGCAACATAGGGCGCCCCTTTACTACACATTCATTGGCGTATCTGGAATAAATAGCCTTTGAAGGATCCGTTTCTGGTACTATCTTCTCCGCTACATCCTTTCTTGCCGGATATCTGTCAAATGCCTCATAAGATGCCTTCATTCCTTCTTCACTTGTCATGTACTGCAAAAATTTTATTGCGGCATCTTTATTTTGGGATGCCGTATTCAATACATAACTCCAAGAATCTGTAAAAATATATTTCTGTTCCGAAAACTGTGGAACCATAGCCATATGTATTTTATCTTCCCCCAGCATACCTGCCTTATCATAATCAGTCCCAAGCCCCCACATGAACAGACTACCATATTTTCCATCATTGAATTTCGGGTTCATCTGCTCATACTTATCCGCAATCTGGTCAAGCGATGTATAGCCCTTTACCACCATTTCATGCAAGAACTCCATAGCCTCTCTGTTAGCAGGATTTGACCAATCAAGGTAATCCCCGCCAAACATGTTTACGAACTGTGCCATCTCGTTAAACGCATACGTTTTTTCCCATGATCCCCCATAACCATACCTTCCGTCTGTAGAAACCGCCTCCATATATTCCATGAAATCCTCCTTGGTCTCAATTGCAGATATCCCGACCTCATCCATAATCTCCTGATTAACCCAAAAGGCCAGATAGCCTGAATAACCTGGAACGCCGACGATCTGTCCATTTTTGTCAGTAATCATATCTTCTATATACCCTTGTGGAAATTCCCCACGTATATCCTCTGTCATAACTGTATCATTAAGTCCCTCCAGCCAGCCGGAATTTTTAAAAGATGCACTCATTTCATCATTAATCTCAAGAACATCAACGCTGGAATCTCCTGTAGAAAGAATTGTGGTTATTTTCTGCTGTCTTGTATCTGTGTCGGTAGGAGCTGCTATTACATTGATCTTTAAACCTGTAGCACCTTCTACATCTGCAAGCCAATCCCCAAAATCTGCATCTGTGGAATTAATTGTGTACAATGTCAGATCATATTCCTTGTTTCCCCCCTTATTTTCTACCGCATCCGTTGAAGATTGAGTACTGTCTCCATTGTTTCCGCATCCGGTTAATGCAGAACAAACACATGCTGCCGTCAATAAAATATTAATCATCTTCTTTTTCATGTTTCTTTTCTCCTTCCTTTTGGTTCCTAATAGACGTTTACGAGACTCTGAAACCAATGAATATACTGACTTTTTTGTCCTAAGTAAGATAAGTTCTCCTCAAAGACGGTTATTTTCACTACTTACTATCAATTGTGGAAACGTGGATAATCTTCCAAGAATGTTCACTTTTTATTAATTATTCTTGTTTTGTTCCTTACATATCCTATAACTTCGTAAAAAATTTCAAATGTTATCCACATCAATCCTGTTTCGAGTTTCGCAATTACCTATTGGTTCCTAATTTGTAAATCTAGGGTATCAAAAAACTTTTAACAATGAAATACAATATTTTTCTCCCTTTTTATATTATTTTTTAATCCAATTGTATTGAACTCAAAATAACATTATAATAAATATGAACAATAAAATCGAAAAGGAGCTCCTATGAAAAGATATTATTCCCTTTTTCAAACAAAACTTCTTATGGCCTTTTTATTATGCACATTGATCCCCCTTAGTATTCTCAGTTATGTATCCTACTCTGTTTCTCGCTCTATTGCTTGGAACAAGACTATGGACGCTTCCCTCCTTGCAGCAGACCAACTCCACGTACAACTCTCCGCGAGAATCCATCAGGCAGAAAATGTTGCAGATACACTTCAATATAATATGTACGCCTTGTCTCAGGACAAACACATGGATTTTTTTGCTCATCTTGATGCTATTACTTTATTGCGCACTAATATTTCACTATATCTTTCCACTTTTGATTTTCACCAAATCTGTGTATTTTTGCACGATGACGATTTCGGAAGCGAAGAAGGTCTCTATTTTTATCCCCTAAGTGCCTTGAAGTCATTCTCTGTCACGCCAGCCGACTTGGAAACCCTGGGTGCATCTTCTCTATGGGTTTACCGTTCACAAATAGAAACACCGTTTATTCTCCATCCTTCTAAGCCCAAAACTGATTCTGTCATTTGCTGTCGGGCATTATTTAATCAAGGCAGACAGCAACTGGATTACGCCTATTTTATTATAATGGATACTGCAGAATTTTCAGATATGCTGATTTCTTCTTACTTAAATACAGAGATTTCCGGTTATCTTGTCCTGCCTGATGGAATGGTTATCGCTTCCTCGAAACCAGAATCATGCAATCAGATACTCCCTCAAGAGCTCATACAGAATATAGCAGAATGCACAGAGTCCTACTTTGAATATAACAATTCCTATTTTCACTATCTTACTCTGGAAAATGGCTGGTATCAGGTAACGGAAATACCTATGGATTACATTACCACCAGCACTTCAGGACTGCTTCGAATGATTTTATTTACTCTTTTGTTAACTCTGCCCGCAACCCTGCTGGTTATCCTTTTTATATCACGGAGTCTTTCCGTCCGCATCCATACCCTGTCAAAAGCAATGGAAAGTTTCCGATTAAATCCAGAACCAGCAACCGATAAAATCTTCGCTGTTACAAAACCCGGCAATCCTTCATTTTATGATGAAATAGATACACTTGGCCTAACCTTTGAACAAATGCAGGACACCATTCTGCAAAACATGAATTCTATCTTAGAACTTTCCCTCAAAGAAGAACGGCTAAAATACCAGCTTCTGCAATCCCAGATCAACCCGCATTTTTTATATAATATTCTTGGGACTATAAAAACCTGTCAGTCTCTCGGAAAACTTGAAACTGCTGAACAAATGCTAACAGATCTTACCCGTTTTTACCGAATGACGCTGCATAAATCAAATGATTTAATCCTACTGAAAGATGAAATGGAAATTGTCTCACTCTATCTGAATATGGAAAAACAATGCCGTAATAACTATCTGGACTGGGAAATCAATATGGAAGATGGTATTGAGAATTTCCTGATCTGCCGTTTCACATTGCAGCCTTTTTTGGAAAATAGTATCCTTCATGGAATCTCTGCCCAGACTCCAAATATCCTGATCAGGATCGATGCTTTTTACGGAGATGACACTGTTCTCATTAAAATCACTGATAACGGAATTGGCATCCCTTCCGATAAACTCTGCGAAATACGTCAAAATTTAAACGCACGAACGGTAACTTATGAAAAACACTTCGGAATTTGTAATGTTAACGCCCGCATTTCCAGCCCACATTATGGAAATGGACATATCGAGATTCAAAGCATGCTTAATAAAGGCACTTGTATTACAATAGAATTTTCTCAAATGGAAGGAGTTGAAATAGAATGAAAAATATTATGTTGGTAGACGATAATTCAATATCCGTGGAAGGAATCTACAAAAACATTGACTGGCCATCGCTTGACGCTCAGGTTGTCCATATGGAATACAGCGGACTATCCGCTATTGAATCCCTTAAAGAAGAATCTGTAGATGTGATCATTTCTGATATCGAAATGCCTGATTTGGATGGAATCACAATGAGCAAACTTGCTCTTTCCTGCAATCCTTATATCAAAATTATTTTGATTTCTGCCTATGATAAATTTGAATATGCCAAACGAGCCATTCGTATTGGAGTATATGACTATATCGAAAAACCGATTGATTATGGATACCTATATGAAAAACTGCAGGGAGTCTGTGCGCTAATTGACCAGGAACAACATAATATGGAGCTGTTAAGGGCAAGCCGTCCTGCCATGATCGAAAAATTTTTTTCTGACCTTATGCATTACTCTGGCAGGGAGGCATCCTATCATTTGTCTTCGCATATACAATACTTAGATCTTGATTTGGACTACCATTATTTTAACGTTACGATATTTAATGTAGAAAATGCAGCTGATTTAAAAAAAGAACTGGGAGTACAGCACTATGAGATGATTCTATATCAGGTACGTGATACCATATCCAGCTATTGCAAAATATTCGACAGCTTTTATCTGATTAAAGGGTTTGATTTGTTTGAACTAATCCTCTGCCAAAACAGTTCCAATGCAAACCATTTTTTACAGTCAATCCATAAAATAGCATCTTCCATTATAAAAGAACATCAGGATTCCGGTCTTTCCCTAAACATCGGAATAGGAAATATTGTTTCAAACCTATGGAATACGCACCTTTCCTTTCAAAGTGCACAGCATGCTCTGGAATACCGTTTCTTCTTTCCGCAGAAAAACATTTTTGATACCTGGGAAGCGCTTGGTCAGAACCTGTCTCTTGAACCATTTTCCGATACCCGGGAAGATGAGTTGATCCGTTTAATCTGTCAGAAAGACTACAAAGCTTTGGAAGTTTGGATCAAAGATTTTTCGTCAGAACTTGAAAATAAGTACCAGGCGAAAGATTTTATATTCGTCAGGACTTATACACTGCTTGGGCGGCTACTCAAATTTCTTTACGAACTGAATATTGAGACAAAGGATTTGGAAGAAAAAATCGTGAGCACTTATTCACAATTGTACTCATTTCATACAAGCAAAAAGTTCTTTTCCTGGCTATATGAAATCTGTACGCTTGCCTGCCAGAAATTGGATCATTCTCTGCAGACCTATCACAACCAGCTATGTAAATCAGCTCTCAGTTATATTCAGGAAAATTATCAGAACAATGAACTATGCCTTCAGGAAATCGCACGCTTTGTCAATGTCAGCCCCGCATACCTGAGCGCTCTCTTTAAGAAAAACATGCACGCCAGCATCAGCGACACAATCACAACCACACGAATCGAAGCCGCTTGCCAGTACCTTGAAAACTCGAATCTTTCCTTAAAGGAAATCAGTGAAAAATGTGGTTATGCCAACCAATACTATTTTTCCACCAGTTTTAAGAAGTTCAAAGGAATTTCACCTTCTGCCTATCGAAAATAAATTATCGTCTATATATCAACATCCGAAACAGAATTAAAATTCTATTTCGGATGTTGACAGGCAATTTCAATTAAATACTTATTTCTTAGTCATTATACTCAAGATACGCACCTTTCATTGGACTGACTGCATGTTCGCTAAATAAACGCAGGGCGCCTCTTCTATATTTCATTTCCTTTGGTTTCCAGTTCTTTCTACGCTCAACCAGGATCTCTTCCATTTCTTTTGCCGACTTTTCTTCTCCGTTCACACCGATAATATTCAGTTTCCTTTCAAAGACATCGATTTCTATCAAATCTCCTTCCTCCACCAGCGCGATTGGACCGCCATCTGCCGCCTCGGGACTACAGTGTCCTATTACTGGTTCCGTGGAAGCCCCTGAGAACCGTCCATCTGTAATAAGTGTGATACTGCGCCCAAGTTCTTTATCGCTGCTGATCGCTTCAGATGTATAAAACATTTCCGGCATACCACTTCCTTTAGGACCCTCGTAACGAATAAACACGGCGTCTCCCCTTTCAACCTTGTGTTTTAACACCGCGTCCAGACATTCCTCCTCGCTGTCAAATGGCCGTGCCCGCAAAACAGCTCGGTACATTTCCTTTGGACATGCTGTATGCTTGATCACCGCTCCCTCCGGTGCTAAATTTCCTTTTAAGATCGCTATGCTTCCGTCTGTTCCCAGCGCTTTGTCATATGGACGAATGATATCTTCCTTTTTCAGGTCACCTCCATGTGTCACCGAACAGCAATAACGCTTGTTAAACTCCTGAAGCCATTTGTCACAGCGCTCATAAAAACTGTCCTGTTTTAACCGCTCCAGATTTTCTCCCAATGTTTTTCCGGTCACTGTCATGGCATCCAAGTGAAGATACTCCTTTATTTCCTCCATGATAGCGGGTACACCTCCCGTATAATAAAAGCATTCTGCTGGCCAGCGTCCTGCTGGACGAACATCAAGAAGGTATCTCGCATTTCTGTGCAGTTTATCAAAAGTATCCCCTGTAACTTCGATACCAAGCTCGTGTGCAATTGCCGGTATATGCAGAAGACAGTTTGTACTACCCGATATAGCCGCATGGACTAAAATGGCATTTTCATAGCTATCCATCGTAATCATATCACTTGGTCGCATATGTTCTGACAAGGCAAGTTTTCAATAATCCAAAAGACTTATTGAAGTTATTCTGCACCTTCATTAAACTACCATCAACATACGCTGCCAACTTAAATATATTGTTTGTGACTGACTTTTAAACTGCTCTGATTCAATAGCGCAATTAGCTCGATCACCTACTAATCATTTGTGAGCTAAAACGTACACATCCTCAAATTTATGTTCTTCTATCTTCCCTGCTGTCTTGTCCCATGTTTTATCCCGTATTCTGCTACCCTGCCATTATCTGGCGTAGGCGTCTCTGCCAAAACCATGTCATGCATTGTCCTGTTTTCGAGATCAAGCTCGGTGTTCAGCTCATTCAGGCGGGCAAGCTTTTCTGTCAGCTCTGCCTCCTGCAAAAATGGTTTCCCATATTCCTGTTTTGACTGCTCCATGTCGCGCTGGTACTGCTCGATCTTTATTTCTAGGTCTCTCGCGGTCTGTTTCATGCCTTCCACGATGTTTTCCAGCCTTACCATGTTTCCCACGGGGCTTGAAGACATGTCTGTCCGGTGGTCTGTCTTTCCACGCAGGATCATGCTTTTGCTCCCGAAAGCCTCATTTTCCACAAAGAGTTCAAAGCACCTGTATTTCCCTACATATACCATATCCTTCTTTTCACACCCGCAGGCGGTCTCCATCACGGCACTGCCGCCCTCCGTGCGCTCCGTGTACCTTCTGTCCCCCACCGTGATGGCAAAATCCGGCTCCGCCGCAAACGACGCCTCCGCTGCTGCAACGTCCTCTCGCATACAGACAAGCCGTCCTTCCGCCTCCGCTATCCTTTTCGGGAAATGGATCATGATGTTATCCTCGAGGGCATAGTGCTGCCTGTCATAGCCGGATTTTAAAACCTTTAAACGCTGCACGTCGTTTTCAAGCTGCATCTTTTCCTTTATTTTTGGGTTTCCGGTAGCCACGGCCTTGATTTCCGCGTAGGAAAGCGTCGCCTCGTCAATGTCCTCGCAGGTGCGCGAGACTGCCCTGCTCGTCATGACCTGCGAAATAAAACGCTGCTTGTTTTCCACCAGCGCCCAGGAGTATGCATCGAAGGTTCCCTTTGTCACATAGCGGTATTCAGCTATCTCCGCGTTTTCGTTTCCCTGACGGATTCCCCTGCCGTTCCTCTGCTCGATGCAGGAAGGTTTCCAGGGGCAGTCTACATGGTGTAACGCAGTCAGGTGCGTCTGGACGTTTACGCCTGTCCCACATTTGTCAGTGGAACCAATGAGGATCTTTTTCTTTCCCGACCGCATCTCCTTAAAAAGCATGTCCCGCTGTGCGTCCGTCGCGGCATCGTGTATGAATGAGATCTCCCCCGCCGGGATTCCTGCCTTTACAAGCTCCGTTTTTAAATAGTTATAAATATCAAACTCCCTCTCCCCGCCTTTAAACTTTTCCTCCCAGTCCGGGCTCCAGAAAGCCTTCGGCGTACCGATATCAGAGAAAATAAGCTGGCAGCCGGTTTTTCCATCTTTATTCCCTGAAAAATATTCGGCTGCCACGTTTCCTGCCACTTTGTTCAGCTTGCTGTCCGGGTCATTCGGCGCATCACGTTCCAGCAGCCTTGCCTCATGGGTGATCTTTAAAAAATTGTCTTCCTGTGGATCAACCTGTCCGTTCCTGATGCGTTCCGCCCTGACGACAAAGTCCTCCATGGCATTTTTCACGAACCACCCCGGCTCGCTGTTTATGATGATGGGTTTCCCGCTGCGCAGTTCCGGCACCGGCAGGCTTATCATGTCGGAGGTTATGACATCCGCAGTTTCTTTAAATGTGTTCATCAGCTCCGGCAGGTTTGTGAACCTGTTGAACCTGCTCTTTAGCCGGAAACCGTTGCCCTCGACCGTGAGCTCCAGCGCCGTCGTCACCTCCCCGAAGTTTGCCGCCCAGGTGTCAAAATGGCGGATTCCCATGCGTTCCAGCGCGTCCTTCTGCAGATAGAGCTGCATGACGTACATCTCACAGATTGTATTCGATATTGGCGTGCCAGTGGCAAAAACAATCCCGCGGTTCCCGCTGGTCTCTGTTATGTACTGGCACTTAAAGAGCATATCCATGGCCTTCTGCGAGCCGGAACTGGAAATGCCTGCGACATTATGCATCTTTGAAAAGATGGCAAATAGCGATAGGTAAGGTTTTGAAGTTATCTCCGCCTTTTCCCCCGCTCCACACCGGGCATGCGGCTTTCACCGCACCCGGCGTTCCATCAAACCAACTTACTACCCTCCATCGGGGTTCAACACTCTATGCCCTCACGGTACATATCGTGCTTACAAATTTCACATATTTTTGTACTTCTGAATCTTCTTTAATACCTTTTCGTCTATCTCTGGCGGTATCGGACCATTGTTGACCATTCGATAACAGTCATTGCATAGCCATATGAGATTCTGCACTTTATTCACTTTCTCCAGCGGAAGTTCCCCTTTGATGTGATAACAAAATTTCCTGTTCATGAAGTATTCAAAATTAAATACTGTCTTTGCGTAGACCGATAGCTGTATATCCCTTGCAGTATTTACGGACGGTCTGTCGCATGGGAGAGGCTTGCTTTTGCTGCGGTAGTAACTGTAAATCCGCCTGCCCTCCTCCGTGTAGGGTGTCATGCGCTGGTCGAATGGTCGGGCTTCATATTTGCTATGCGTGATAAAAGCATAGGTGATTCCAAACCATTCCCCCTCAATCGGGACAGCAAATGTCTTGCTTTTATACCCCTCATGCCTGTGCGGGAGATTACAGAGCTTTTCCATCGGGACTTGATATTTATTGTAGTGCTTTGGAAATCTCTTTTTCCATACCGCCAACGCTGTGTTGTTAATTCTCCTGTCAATGGCATGGAACGCATGGGAACAAATCGAGGGTTGCAAATACTGTGCCAATCCCACAATCATGGAATTAACACGCTGTATCTGTGCCGCTTGTACGCTCCTTTCTGTGATTTCTCCTATTACACGGACTTCATCGGCAATCTTTTGAATCTTTTCTTTCAGCCGTTCCATATCTGGCAATGGTTTCCCTACCAGATTTTCCGTCCATGTTTTCGGGTCTGGGGTTTTCCGC
>Ga0137307_101076_pt1 | contig 27347 bp, 37 predicted proteins | sample NAcewD2O_March_2_FD_97180 | JGI IMG/M metagenome (GOLD analysis project Ga0137307, IMG submission 97180) | Mouse cecal microbial communities from Vienna, Austria - N-Acetylglucosamine amended D2O_March | ecosystem: Host-associated > Mammals > Digestive system > Large intestine > Cecum | place... | reverse complement strand
CGCTTCGGACCTTTTCTGGTTCTTGCGTTGGTTTTTGTTTTCTGGCCGCGAACCGGAAGCCCTTTCCTGTGACGGATACCGCGATAGCATCCAATTTCCTGTAATCTCTTGATATTCAGGGCGATTTCTCTTCTCAAATCACCTTCTACCATCTGAGTCCGGTCAATCACTTCACTGATTCTCTTTACTTCCTCGTCCGTCAAATCTCTGACGCGGGTATCCGGATTTACTTTTGCTTCTGCAAGGATACGGTTGGAACTTACTCTTCCGATTCCGTAAATATAAGTCAATCCGATTTCAACACGTTTTTCTCTTGGTAAATCTACACCTGCGATACGAGCCATGTATGTCGTACACCTCCATAATTTTCTTTTCTTCACTGGCGCTGCCAGCTCACTTTCCGGCAGACTGCCGGCCGGCTGCCGCTGTCTTCGGTATTAAAGACCGGCTGCCTGTAACAATTGCAGACATATCCGCAACAAAATATGCCTTATACACGAAAAACAAACATATACAGCTACGGTTGCTCGCCCTGAAATGAGTGTATATCTTTGTTCTCTGATAAATATTCACTTCTGCACATTCACCGGATTCCCTCGGTATCAAAAAATCCGGCAACAGCCGTACACGCTGCTTATTATGAACAGTGAGAACAACTTATCCTGGTGTCTCACTACAGCCGCACATAAATAAGATGGTTTACTGTCATCCCTGTCTCTGTTTGTGTTTCGGATTCTCACAGATAATCCGGATACTTCCTTTTCTCCTGATGACTTTGCACTTCTCGCAAATAGGTTTTACGGATGATCTTACTTTCACAGCAATTCCTCCTTTCCTCTGCCTGTACAGGCAATTCGTGAATTTTTCTGCTAAGAAAAATAACTCGCTCCAAAAGCGTCCGCTTGATATTATACCATCCAAGTCCGGAAAAATCAAGGGGTTTGTCAAGTTTTTGCAGTAAAAAGGTACGGGCATCCCTTTCGGACGCCCGTACCTTTTTCATTACCCCTGCATCAGGTCAGATTATTTTACTGTAATCTTACAGGTTGCTTTACCGGTTTTCCTGGCACTGATTTTTCCATTCTTTACCGTTGCAACTTTTTTGTTGGAAGTGGACCAGGATGTTTTGTCTGTGGTATCGGAAGGAGTTACCGTTGCTTTTACATTAACGCTCTTGCCTTTTACCATATAAATCTGTTTGGTATTTAAGGTTACTTTTGAAGCCGGAACTTTTACTGTTACGGTACAGGTTGCTGTTTTATCCCCTGCTTTTGCTGTAATGGTTGCTGTTCCTTTTGCAACTGCCGTTACCGTTCCATTGGATACGGTCGCCACTTTCTCATTGGAACTGGACCAGATAACTGTTTTATCCGTTGCATTTTCCGGCGCTACGGTTGCTGTCAGAGCTGCTGTTTTGCCTTTGTCCAGCGTAATCGTTGTCTGGCTTAAGGAAATACCGCTGACTGCTACCGGCGTATTTGTACTGGTGCCTCCGCCCGGCTGTTCCGGTGTGGGCTGCTCTGGTGTGGGCTGTTCCGGTGTGGGCTGTTCCGGTGTGGGCTGTTCCGGTGTGGGCTGTTCCGGTGTGGGTTCTTCCGTCTGACCTTCTGTTACTTTTACGGTAAAGGTCTGCTGTTTCCAGCTTTCGGTCCGGGCCTCATCTGCCTGGCCTTCTGCTTCTTCTTTTACAGCAACGGTTACATTGATTTCACCCACCGCAACTGCAGTAATGGTTGCTTTTGTTGTATCATTTTCTGCAGAAGTTACCGTTGCAACATCTTCGGGCTTTGGTGCTTCCGGCTGATTTTCACTGCCTTCTTCGTTTTCATCCGGATTTTCCGGTTCTTCTTCCTTGGCAGGAAGCGCTGACGTCCATTCCAGTTCCGTTCCGTCTGCCACGCCGCTTACCGTGATTTCAGCAGTTTTATTCTCTTTCAAATCCAGATTTACGTTTCCGTCTGTCACACCGTCTAACTTAAAATTAACAGTAATTTTGCAGGTAAGAGGTGAGCCACCCGCTCCTGTTTTCTGTTCTTCGGATGCTTCCTTAACGGTAGCGCTGATATTTGCTTCACCTGCAACACCTGCTTTTACTTTTACAGTGGTCTCTGTTGCTCCGTCTGTCACTGTTGTATCGGCAGTCGCTTCTTCTGTTTCTGCCTGTTCTTCTTCGGCACCTTCTGTTTCAAAATCAATAACGGCTTTATTGTCGCTTGTCCAGGTAACTGTGCTTCCTGCTTTCAGCCCTGTGATTTTCAGCGTTCCTTTGTCCCCACTGGCCATTATTTCAGGATTATCCTCTGCGAATGCAGGTGTTGCAGTCTCTTCTGTGCTTTCTTCTGCATATACCATAGACAGGCCTGCGTATTCTGCAGGTACAAAGGAAAGGCTTCCTGCTGCCAGTACCGCTGAAAGCAGAACTGCCATGTGCTTCTTTGACAAAAACTTTTTCTTCATTTTGTTTCCTCCTTGTTTTTCATGGATTAATGTAACGTTTTATTGACAAAGGTTACATTTTGCCCCAATGATTTGAACAGACATACGCTCTGTCCCATCCGCTTATTCAGGGGATTTGAGAACTTGCAGAAAAAACGTAACAGTTCAGCCCAGGACTTTGCGCCTGCTGCAAAGTCCGTGAGAATGTGTGATGGTTGAGAGGAATCCGGCCTCTTTGCCGAAGGCAAACTGGAACAGGCCGGATTCAGTAACTATGAAGCCGAAGGCTGAATAGTTACGAAAAAACCGGTTCACAGCCTTTACAAGGAGGAAAATTATGAGTAAAACCCAGCCTATCCGACAGACCAGCCAACTGGCAGAAGTAAAAAAATACTATCTTACCGAGTGTCCCAATCCGCGCAATTACGCCCTGATTATTCTGGGCCTGAATACTGCGCTGCGTATTGGTGATATTCTGAAAATTACCTGGGACATGGTATATGATTTCAATACCGGACAGTTTCGTTCTCATTTACATCTGACAGAACAGAAAACAAAAAGGAAACCATGATTGCCCTGAACCGCATGGCGGTTACCGCACTGGAACTGCTGCGCCAGAATCAGTGCCCCATACAGCCAGGCGCCTGTCTGTTTGCAGGTCAAAAAGACAGAACATCCCATATCAGCCGCCAGCAGGCCTACCGAATCATAAAAAAAGCCGCAGATTATGCCAGCCTGCCGGAGCATATCAGCTGTCACTCTCTGCGGAAAACTTTTGGTTACCATGCCTGGAAAAACGGAACTCCTCCGGCACTTCTGATGGCTATCTTCAATCATTCTTCCTATCAGATTACAAAGCGTTATCTGTGTATTGAACAGGAAGATATGGACGATGTGTTCTGCCATCTTAATCTTTAAGGAATAAAAATTTTTAAATAGCTATAAAGTATTTGTAATCTGCACCGATATATAAGATACAGACTAAAAATGTAACCTTTGTCAATAAAAGGTTACATTTTTTATTTTATTCTAACCATATTGTTTCTGTTTATGCAAAACCGGTTTCATCCTGTACCGGCAGACTTCCTCTATCCACACACCTTGAACCCTGTATGCCAGTGGTGTATAATAAAAGAAACATCACACAAAGGAGTACTAAATCATGAGATCAGAATTCAAACACAAAAGAAGCACCTGTGTTCTGCTGGCAATGCTGCTGGCCCTGTCCTGCAGCATAACACCTCTGCAGGCGAAGGCAGCCTCTCCGGCGGAACAGGAAGAGACTTTGCCGGCAGAACAGGCAGAAACTTTGCCGGCAGAACAGGAAAAAGCCTTACAGGAAACATCTTCCGGCAAAAGGGATTACGAAAACAGCTCCGGGGAGGAACTTTCCACAGAACACCTGGAACTGCCGGAATTACCGGAAGAATTATCCAGAGAACCGGAAACAGTCACGGAAACCGCCGGAGAAAATAGTTCCCCTCAGGCAGAAGGGGAAAATATTCCCGCTGACGGGCTGGTACAGCAGGGAAATTATTATGTTCTCTATGTGGGAGGCCAGCAGGTAACTGCTGCCGGATGGCAGGAACTTCCCACGGGAAAATTTCTCATTGACGCCGACAGCCATGTGGCTGCCCGCATGGAAGCGGCCGGCAGTTCCTGGCTGTTCTTTCAGTACAGTTCCGATACCCTTTCCTGGGAACTCCGGGGCAATATCTGGGAAACCGTAAACGGTAAAGATTATTATTTTGACACCACCGGAATCTGTACGAAGATTTTTGACACGGTTTCCGCACAGCTAACTGTTTTTGCCAATGACCGGATGATTCCGGCAAACAATTACATATATCCGCTGAAAGACGGGCGCATATATTATTTTGACGCCGCAGGCATCTGCAACACCCTTTCCGAATGGAAAAAAATTTCATCTGCAGAATGGTATTATGTAAATGGAGATGGATATGTATCGGACAAACTGACAAGTAACAAAAACCTCCGGAAATATTACGTCTACAATTACAGCACATCTCAATGGGAAAAACAGAAAGACGTCTGGAAAACCATAGAAGGAAAAGAGTATTATTTTAATGCCAGAGGAAAATGCGTAAGAATTTATAATCCTGCCACAGAAAAATGCCAGAAATACGAAAACGGCAAACTGATTAAAATCAGAAAAGATATTGTCCGCCTGAAAAATGGGAAATATTATTATTTTAACGGCAAAGGCGTCCGGGTAACGAAAAAAGGGTGGCAGAAACCTTCCGGCAAACAGTATATGGAAATCGGGAAAAAGGGCTATGTAACCGGTAAAATAACGAAATCCGGAAATACCTGGAAATGCTACCGGTATGACTACAAAGACAGCAAATGGAAGAAACAGAAGAAGGTCTGGAAAACCGCCGACAAAAAAGTCTTCTATTTTAATGGTTCCGGCAAGTGTACCCTGCTTTACAACAAAAAAACCGGAAAATGCTACGATTACAAAAGCGGAAACATGGTTGTTGTCAGAAATGATGTGCGCGACATTCAGGGTACCCGGTATTATTTCGCTTCCAACGGTATAAGAAACAGTTCGCCGGGTCTGTATCTTACCGCTTCCGGCCGAATTATTTATGCGGAATCCAATGGAACCGTAAGCCGGGAGCTGTCCGGAGAAATTCTGGAATATACCGAAGCAGGTGGGAAAATTACCTCCTGCCGAATCCGTGACGGTCATTTTATGTGCTATTATAACAGTTCCGGAACCTTAACAAGGCAGATTGATTTGAATCAGCCCATGGTGGCGCTGACATACGATGACGGTCCCTCCCAGTATACCTCAGAAATTCTGGATATCCTGGCGCAATACGGGGGTACAGCAACCTTTTTTGTGGTGGGGAATCGGGTACCTTCCTGGCCCGGCGTGTTAAAGCGCGCTTTTGATATGGGATGTGAAATCGGCAATCACACCTACGACCACAAAATTCTGACCAAAACGGACGTTGCCACTATTCAAAGCCAGATAAATGGAACAAACGCAGCGGTACAGAGCATTACCGGTGTTTCGCCGGCTGTCATGCGTCCGCCGGGAGGGGGATACAATGGTACGGTTTCCGCCGCAGTGGGAATGCCCATCATTTTATGGTCCATTGATACTCTGGACTGGAAAACCAGAAATCCTCTGCTGACCCAGGCATCCGTTCTGAACCATGTACAAAACGGTGATATTATCCTGATGCATGATCTCTACAGCCAGACGGCCGCCGCGTCCGGAGTTATTATTCCGGAACTGCGTAACCGCGGTTATCAGCTTGTAACTGTCAGTGAGCTTTCTGACTGCCGGGGCGCCATGTCCAATGGAAGCGTGTACCACGCCTTTCCCTGAGACTGCATAAAACAGCCAGACTCCTCAGAATTGAGGATTCTGGCTGTTTTTATTCCCTGTCCATCAATCCTGAAGGAATTGACGGACAGGGAAGCCCGTTTTGTTCTATTTATCTCTCCATATGATTCTTCCTTTTGTCAGGTCATAGGGGGACATTTCAATGGTGACTTTATCTCCCGGAAGAATACGGATAAAATTCATTCTCAGTTTTCCGCTGATATGGGCCAGAATCTGGTGTCCATTTTCCAGTTCCACCTGAAACATGGCATTCGGCAGCTTTTCCACTACCGTTCCTTCTACTTCGATTACGTCTGCTTTTGACATATTGTTTCCTCCTGATATTCCATGCTTTTCTGATAAAGCTGAATGGCTCTTTTTATTTCTTCATTCCGAAAATTCTCCTGCGTAAAGACTTCTGTAATTTCTTTCGGAAGCTGTTTTATTATCTGAATATGTTTTCTGTTCTTTTTTTTCGGCTTTTCCAGTGGTTTTAATTTACCATCCGCCAGATACACCATATCGGCTTCTTCTTTTACAATTACATAAATGCTGTCTTTGTCGTGACCGGATCTGGAAACTGCTAATTTTATATCCATGGTTTTCTCCATCTTCCTGCGGACAGACGTTTACTCACATCTGCTTTCAGCCTGATTATGCCAGGTTGCCTTCCATGCCTGAAAGACTCAGGATTTCCGGCTCCCCGGATGTCACCAAAATTGTATTTTCGTAATGGGCGGACAACGAACCGTCCTGTGTTACAACCGTCCAGTTGTCATCCTGCCATGCCACATCAAAACGCCCTGCATTGATCATGGGTTCAATTGCCAGTGTCATGCCTGCTTTCAGTCTTACGCCTCTGCTTTTCTGGGTAAAATTGGGAATCTGGGGGTCTTCATGGAGCCGGGTTCCTATCCCGTGCCCTACCAGATCCCGGACTACTCCATATCCAAAGCTCTCCGCGTAAGTAGCAATTGCATTAGAAATCTCATGTAGATGATTGCCTTCTTTTGCGTATTTTATGCCTTCAAAAAAACTCTGCCTGGTTCTTTCAATCAGCAGGGAGGCTTCTTTTGAAATCTCCCCGATTCCGTGAGTTCGGGCTGCGTCGGAGTGATATCCTTTATAAATGACTCCGATATCCAGGCTTACAATGTCGCCTTCTCTGAGCTTTCGTTTCCTGGTGGGAATCCCGTGGACTACCTCATCATTTACCGATACGCACACCGAAGCCGGATATCCATTGTAATTTTTAAAGGATGGAATGCACCCGTAACTCCGGATAATTTCTTCTCCCAGACGGTCGATGTCCAGAGTAGACATGCCTTCCTTCAATTCCTTTTCCAGATTTTCATGCACCTTTTCCAGGATTTTTCCTGCTGCCCGCATTAACTCAATTTCTCTGGCAGATTTAATTGATACTGACATTTTTTACGCTCCTAAAATTCCCACAATGGCACCAAATACATCTTCCATTGGCTGGGTTCCGTCTACGGTCTTTAAAATATTCTGTTTTTTGTAATAATCAATCAATGGCTGTGTCTGTTCATGGTAAACATCCAGACGTTTCTTTACCGTTTCCGGCTGGTCGTCGTCTCTCAGTACTACTTTGTTGCCGCAGCGATCACAGATACCTTCCACTTTGGTGGGGATGGAAACGATATGATAAGTTGCGCCGCAGTTCAGACATGCGCGTCTTCCGGACATTCTATTGATAATATTTTCGTCGGGAACGTCCACATCAATGGCATAATCCATTTTTTCATTAATTTTTGCCAGGGCCGCATCCAGTGCTTCCGCCTGGGGAATGGTTCTTGGAAATCCGTCCAGAACAAAACCGTTTTTGCAGTCTTCCTGTCCAATACGGTCCATAACCAGATCGCAGGTCAGTTCATCAGGAACCAGAAGCCCCTGATCCATGTACTCTTTTGCTTTTTTTCCAAGGTCAGTGCCTGCTTTCAGGTTGGCCCGGAAAATATCTCCGGTAGAAATATGAGGAATGGAATATTTGTCTGCAATCTGTTTTGCCTGTGTTCCTTTTCCTGCTCCCGGTGCTCCTAACATAATAATCTTCATACCTGTCTCCTCCTTTTTTACTCTGAATGCCTGGCCGTCCGCAGACAGGCCAGGCATAGTCATAACTTATCAGTCATTTAAAAAACCTTTATAATAGCGTACCAGCATCTGGGACTCAATCTGTTTCAGTGTTTCGATGACAACACCTACTATAATGATAATAGATGTTCCGCCGAAAGACACATTGGCGCTGAATACTCCGTTGAAGAAAATCGGAATAACCGCAACAATCATAAGTCCAACTGCTCCGATAAACACAATATAATTCAGAATTTTCGTCAGATAATCACTGGTTGGTTTTCCAGGTCTGATGCCCGGGATAAACCCGCCCTGACGTTTCATATTATTTGCCACTTCCAGCGGATTGAAGGTGATGGATGTATAGAAATATGCAAACGCAATAACCAGTACAATGTACACCAGCAAACCGATACTGTAAATGGGGTTTTCCGGATCACACCAGTAGGACTGGGACAATCCGTGGAGAATTTTGCTTCCGATTCCTGTTCCCTGGCCTTTTCCCATAATGGTTGCAATAATGACCGGGAACTGCATAATGGACTGGGCAAAAATAATAGGGATTACGCCGGCAGTATTTACCTTCAGGGGAATATGGCTGGACTGGCCGCCCACCTGTCTCCGGCCCTGAATTTTCTTACTGTACTGTACCGGAATCCTGCGCTCTCCATCCTGCAGAATAATAACGAATACCACAGTAACCAGAATGACTGCCAGAATTACCGCTGCCGCGATAATTGCATTTCCCACGTTGGGAGCGTTTGCAATAAACTGGGTGTAAAGGGTCATCAAATCTTCCGGAATCCGGGAAATAATATTGATTACCAGCACGATGGAAATACCGTTTCCCACGCCATGCTCCGTAATCCGCTCGCCAATCCACATCAGAACTGCAGAACCTGCGGTCAGGCCGGTCACCATCATGATGACGTGGGGTGCGTCAAACTTATCCAGATATCCGCCCCGGCCAAACCCGATGGCCATGGCAATGGACTGAATCAGTGCAAGGGCAACCGTTACATAACGTGTAATCTCTGCAATCTTTTTTCTTCCATCTTCTCCGTCTTTCTGCATTTCTTCCAGCTTCGGTATGGCTATGGTAAGAAGCTGCATAATGATGGAAGATGTGATATACGGCGTGATATTCAGTGCAAATACTGACATCTGTTCAAAGGAACCGCCCGTGATGGCGTCAAAAAAGTTCAGTGCGTCGGTTCCCTGGGCTGCAAACCAGTTTGCAATGACATCGCCTTTTACACCAGGAAGGGGAAGCTGGGAGCCGATACGGATAATCACCAGCATTGCCATCGTATAGAAAATACGATTCCTGATATCTTTTATTTTAAATGCATTGCGGAGTGTCTCCAGCATTAGATCACCTCTGCTTTTCCACCAAGAGCTTCAATCTTTTCTTTTGCGCCTTCACTGAACGCATTTACCTGTACGGTCAGCTTCTTGGTAAGCTCTCCTCTTCCAAGGATTTTCACACCGTCTCTCGGTTTCTTAATGATTCCCTGCTCCAATAATGCTTCTATCGTTACCACTGCATTGTCTTCAAATTTTTCTTCCAGAACTTCCAGATTCACTGTAACGATATCTTTTGAATTGATGTTGGTAAATCCGCGTTTGGGGATTCTCCTGTATAAAGGCATCTGACCGCCTTCAAATCCTGGTCTCGGTGCTCCGGAACGAGCCTTCTGACCTTTGTGTCCCTTACCTGCTGTCTTACCATTTCCGGAACCATGACCGCGGCCTCTTCTGAAATTATTGCTGTGCTTTGAACCTGCTGCCGGTTTTAAATTTGATAAGTCCATGTTGACACCTCCTTACTGTTCTCTTAGATTTCTTCTACTTTCACTAAATGTTTTACCTGTCTTACCATCCCTCTGACTGCTGCGTTATCGGGCATTTCCACACTGTGGTTTAATTTTCTCAGACCCAGTGCTTCTACTGTCTTACGGTTCTTTGGTACCGCGCCGATTGGGGATTTCACAAGGGTGATTTTTAATTTCTCTGCCATTTTTCATATCCTCCTTAACCGAGTATCTCTTCTACAGATTTACCGCGGAGTTTTGCTACCTCTTCCGGAGATTTCAACTGACTTAAAGCATTAATCGTAGCAAGAACTACGTTCTGCTTGTTGTTGGAGCCCAGAGATTTTGTACGGATGTTTTTGATTCCGGCCAGCTCGCATACGCTACGTGCCGGACCGCCGGCAATTACACCGGTACCTTCGGGAGCTCTCTTTAACAGTACGGACGCACCGGTATGTTTTCCGGTGATATCATGAGTAATACTGTTGTTATCATCTAATTTTACAGAAATCAGTTTCTTGATTGCGTCTTCTTTCCCTTTGCGGATTGCTTCGGGAATTTCCGTTGCTTTTCCTAAACCTGCACCTACATGACCATTGCTGTCGCCAACAACAACCAAAGCTGTAAAACGCATGTTACGTCCGCCCTTTACAACCTTTGTTACACGTTTGATTGATACTACTTTTTCTGTTAATTCCAATTGACTAGCATCAATAATTGTACGTTTCATGTATTTGTCTCCTCCTATTAAAAGTCTAATCCGGCTTCTCTTGCCGCATCAGCCAAAGCCTTAATCTTGCCCTGATAGATATAACCACCTCTGTCGAAGACAACGGTTGTAATGCCTTTTTCCAGCGCCCGTTTTGCGATTACGGTTCCAAGGTGTGCCGCTGCATCCACATTGTTGGTCTTTTCCAGTTCAGCTTTTACATCTTTCTGAAGAGTAGACGCGGAAACGATGGTATTTCCTGCTGTATCGTCAATTACCTGTGCATACATATGGTTATTGCTTCGAAACACAGCTAAACGTGGTCTTTCGGCTGTACCGGAGAAACGATTACGAATTCTTCTGTGTTTTTTCATACGGACTTCTGCTCTTGATTTCTTATTAACCATTTTTTTGTTCCTCCTTTAATTATTTTTTACCGGTCTTACCAACCTTACGCCTGATAACCTCATCCACATATTTGATACCTTTGCCCTTATAAGGTTCAGGTCTTCTCTTGTCTCTGATTTCCGCTGCGTACTGGCCGACTTTCTCTTTATCAATTCCGGAAACCGTAATTTTGTTTCCTTCTACTTTGGACTCCAGGCCCTCCGGGTCCGTCATAACAACCGGATGGGAATATCCCAGGTTCAAAGTTAATTCTTTGCCGGATTTGGATGCTCTGTAACCAACACCGTTTACTTCCAGCTCTTTGGTGTAACCATTGGTTACGCCCACTACCATATTGTTAATCAGGGTTCTGGTCAGACCGTGTAAAGACTTCATTTTCTTCAAGTCGTTGGGTCTGGTTACAGTGATTTCAGAACCTTCTAATTTGATTTCCATTTCTGTTGGAAGGGTTCTCTCAAGAGTTCCCTTCGGACCTTTTACAGTCACATGATTATTTTCTGCAATATCTACAGTAACGCCTGCAGGTACTGCGATTGGCATTCTTCCGATTCGTGACATGCCCGTACCCTCCTGTAATTTATTGTTTTTTATAGGCTGTGAGAGTTCCACTCGACTAACGCGCTGCCTTCGCCAAAAACCGGCTCGTCACCGCCAAGTCTCGGGAACGGCTTTCGCACTAAGTTTCTTTCAATGAAGATACTCTCTACTTCGTTACGAGTATCCGCTTTCTCACTAAGCTCGGCATCCCTCGCTAAGTGTTCAATGTGTCACCAAGTGCTCAATGCCTACCATACATAGGCCAGCACTTCGCCGCCTACTGCTAATTTTCTTGCTTCTTTATCTGTTACAACACCCTGATTGGTGGAAAGAATTGCGATTCCAAGTCCGCCGAGAACCTTCGGGATTTCATTTTTGCCGGCATATACGCGAAGTCCCGGTTTGGAAATTCTTTTCAGTCCGGTAATGATTTTTTCGTTTTTGTCTTTGCCGTATTTTAAGGTAATACGAATGGTTTTGAAGTTGCCATCTTCCACAATATCATATTTTACAATATAGCCTTCGTCCACAAGAATGTTGGCAATTGCAACTTTCATCTTGGAAGCCGGAACATCAACTGTATCATGTTTCGCAGTATTTGCATTACGGATTCTTGTAAGCATATCTGCAATCGGATCATTTATAGTCATGATATATTTTCCTCCTTTACTACCAGGACGCCTTTTTCACTCCTGGGATCTGTCCTTTATATGCTAATTCACGGAAGCAGATTCTGCAGATTCCGTATTTTCTCAGATATGCATGTGGACGTCCACAAATTCTGCAGCGGCTGTATTCTCTGGTAGAGAATTTCTGTTTACGCTGCTGTTTGATTTTCATTGCTGTTTTTGCCATTGAAATTCCCTCCTTACTGTTTTGCAAATGGCATATTGAACTGTGTCAGTAATTCGCGGGCTTCCTCGTCTGTTTTGGCTGTTGTTACAAATACAACGTCCATACCGCGGATTTTATCAATCTTATCATACTCGATTTCCGGGAAAATAAGCTGTTCTCTGATTCCAAGGGCATAATTTCCTCTTCCGTCAAATGCATTTGGATTCACGCCGCGGAAGTCACGTACACGGGGCAGTGCCAGGTTAATCAGACGGTCAACAAACTCATACATTTTGTCGCCCCGTAAGGTTACCTTGCATCCGATTGGCATTCCCTCTCTGATTTTGAAGTTCGCGATGGAATTCTTTGCTTTGGTGATAACAGCCTTCTGACCGGTGATGATTTCCAGGTCTTTTACTGCCGCATCAAGGAGTTTTACGTTTTCTTTTGCTTCACCAACACCCATGTTGATGACTACTTTTTCAATTTTCGGTACTTCCAGAACATTTTTATATCCGAATTTTTTCATCAGAGCGTCTACGATTTCGTTCTGATAAATTTCTTTTAATCTGCTACTCAACTGAATGGACCTCCTCTCCTGAATTAATCAATCACTTCGCCGGTGGATTTGGCAAAACGTACTTTTTTGTCCCCGTCCATTTTAAAGCCCACACGGGTGGGTTTTCCTTTGTGAACGTACATTACGTTGGAAATATCAAGGGGTCCTTCCTGATGAACGATACCGCCCTGCTGATTTGCCATACTTGGTTTGGTGTGTTTGGTAATCATGTTGATGCCTTCCACCAGTACCGTATGGTTCTTTCGGTTGATTGAAATTACCTTGCCTTCTTTGTCTTTATCTTTTCCGGCGATTACCTTCACAAGGTCGCCTTTTTTAATCTTTAATGTTGCCATAGACCCACACCTCCTATAATACTTCCGGAGCTAAGGAAACAATTTTCATAAACTGTTTTTCACGAAGCTCTCTGGCAACTGGTCCAAAGATACGGGTTCCTCTTGGGGTCTTGTCATCTTTGATGATAACAGCCGCATTTTCGTCAAATTTGATATAAGAACCGTCTTTACGACGAGCACCTTTTTTCGTCCGAACTACTACAGCTTTTACCACATCGCCTTTTTTAACAACGCCGCCTGGTGTTGCATCTTTAACCGTAGCAGTGATGATATCTCCGATATTTGCATATCTTCTTGTAGAACCGCCCATAACACGGATGCAGAGGATTTCTTTTGCTCCTGTATTATCGGCTACTTTCAGTCTGCTTTCCTGTTGAATCATGCCGGTAGCCTCCTTTATTTCGCTCTTTCAATGATTTCCACAAGTCTCCATCTCTTGTCTTTGGATAAAGGCCTTGTTTCCATTACTTTCACAGTATCTCCGATTTTGCATTCGTTGTTTTCGTCATGAGCTTTTAATTTATAAGTCTTTTTTACGATTTTGTTGTAAAGAGGGTGTCTTACATTGTCTCTTACAGCAACTACGATGGTTTTATTCATCTTGTCGCTTACAACAACACCGGTACGTGTTTTTCTAAGATTTCTTTCTTCCACGATATGGGTTCTCCTTTCACGCTTCTTTTGCCTTCTCTGTGATTATCGTCTGAATCCTGGCAATATTTTTACGAACCTCTTTGATCCTTCCCGTATTATCTAACTGATTCGTTGCATTCTGGAATCTTAAATTAAAAAGTTCTTTCTTTGCAGCTACCAGCTGCTCCTGCAGGGTCTCTACGGACGCTTCTCTCAATTCATTTACATAATTACTGGTTTTCATTTGACTCACCGCCTTCTAAGTCTGCTCGTGAAACTACTTTACATTTACAGGGCAATTTATGTGTGGCAAGACGCAGTGCTTCACGCGCTGTTTCTTCCGGCACACCGGAGATTTCAAATAAAACACGTCCTGGCTTCACAACTGCTACCCAATATTCCAATGTTCCTTTTCCGGAACCCATACGGGTTTCTGCCGGTTTTGCGGTTACCGGTTTGTCCGGGAAAATTTTAATCCAGACTTTACCGCCACGCTTGATATAACGTGTCATTGCGATACGGGCTGCTTCTATCTGATTGGATTTAATCCAGCAGGGCTCTAAAGATACGATACCGTATTCTCCGTTTGTAATTTTATTACCTCTTAACGCCTTGCCTGCCATGGAACCACGGAACTGTTTACGGCGTTTTACTCTTTTTGGCATTAACATTATTTATCGCTCCCTTCCTTTGTGTCTTTTGTTGGAAGGATCTCGCCTTTGTAAATCCATACCTTTACTCCGACTTTTCCGTAAGTGGTATCTGCTTCGGCGAATCCATAGTCGATGTCTGCTCTTAATGTCTGAAGGGGAATGGTTCCCTCACTGTAAAATTCAGTACGTGCCATGTCGGCGCCGCCCAGACGTCCGGATACGGAACTCTTGATTCCCAGTGCTCCGGCTTTCATACTTCTGCCCATGCAGGATTTCATGGCTCTTCGGAAAGAAACACGGTTCTCTAACTGAAGGGCAATGTTTTCTGCTACTAACTGAGCGTCTTTGTCCGGCCGTTTTACTTCTTTGATGTCTACTACCAGTTTTTTATCTGTAAATTTCTGAAGTTCTGCCTTTACTTTTTCAATTTCAGCTCCGCCTTTTCCGATTACCACACCTGGTTTTGCGGTATAAAGGATTACCTTTACCCGGTCGGAAGCTCTCTCTATCTCAATTTTGGAAACTCCTGATGCATATAATTTCTTTTTCAGAAATGTTCTGATATTGTAGTCTTCTACCAGAAAATCCGCAAAATCACCTTCTGCATACCATTTAGAGTCCCAGTCTTTGATAATTCCAACTCTTAAACCATGAGGATTTACTTTCTGTCCCATGTTCGCCCTCCTATCTTTCATCAAGCACAATTGTAATGTGGCTCATTCTCTTTTCGATTCTGTAAGCTCTTCCCTGTGCTCTCGGTCTGACTCTCTTCATTGTTGGTCCTTTGTTTGCATAGCATTCTGCAATATAAAGATTCTCTGTGTTCATGCCGTTGTTATTTTCCGCATTGGCAATTGCAGATTTCAGCAGTTTCTCTATTACGCCGGATGCGTATCTTGGATTATACGCCAGAATTGCCAGTGCAGTCCGTACGTCTTTTCCGCGGATTGCGTCAAGTACGAAGCAGGCTTTCTGAACAGATACCCTTGCATAAGATAACTTTGCTGACGGTCTGGTATCTTTCTGCGCGTTTCTTTCTCTCTTAATTTGACTTCTGTGTCCTTTCGCCATGGGTTTGGAACCTCCTTCCTGAATCCTTAATTAACGGACTTTCGATTTCTTCTCGTCTTTTCCGTGTCCACGGTAAGTTCTTGTTGCCACGAACTCGCCCAGTTTATGTCCAACCATGTCTTCCGTTACATATACAGGCACATGCTTTCTTCCGTCATGTACTGCAAATGTATGGCCTACGAACTGTGGAAAAATCGTAGAACGGCGGGACCATGTCTTGATCACGCTTTTTTCGCCTGCTGCGTTCATGGCATCTACTTTTTTCAATAAACTTGCATCAGCAAATGGTCCTTTTTTCAGTGAACGACCCATAAATTCAACCTCCTGAATATTAATCCCGCTCTGCCGGGTATTCCCTTATTTTAAGCATTTCAGTTATTCTGATTATTTTAATGCTCTTCCGTCTCTTCTTCTTATAATGAGCTTATTGCTTGCCTTGTTTTTCTTTCTGGTCTTAAGACCCAGTGCAGGTTTGCCCCAGGGAGTAGACGGGCCCGGACGTCCGATTCCGGTCTTGCCTTCTCCACCTCCATGCGGATGGTCGTTGGGGTTCATAACAGAACCGCGTACGGTGGGTCGGATACCCATGTGACGCTTCCGTCCTGCTTTACCGATTTTTACAAGGTTGTGGTCTGTGTTTCCTACCACGCCGATAGTTGCTCTGCAGTTGATGGGCACCATTCTCATTTCGCCGGAAGGCAGTCTTAAAGTTGCATATTTGCCTTCTTTTGCCATAAGCTGAGCGCTGTTTCCTGCGGAACGTACAAGCTGTCCGCCTTTACCGGGGTGCAGTTCAATGTTGTGTACCTGCGTACCAACGGGAATGTTTTCCAGAGGCAGGCAGTTACCCACTCTTACCTCGGCTTCCGGCCCGTTCATGAGCTTCATGCCGTCGGTCAGGCCTTCCGGAGCGATAATGTATGCTTTTTCACCGTCTGCATAGCAGATCAGAGCAATGTTTGCCGTCCGGTTTGGGTCGTATTCAATTCCGATTACAGTTGCCGGAATTCCGTCTTTTTTATTTCTCTTAAAATCAATGATTCTGTATTTTCTTCTGGAGCCGCCGCCGCGATGTCTTACCGTAATTTTACCCTGATTGTTACGACCAGAACGCTTCTGTAAAGAAACCAGCAGGGATTTCTCCGGGGTTTTCTTAGTGATTTCAGCGAAATCAGAACTGGTCATATTCCTTCTGGAAGGTGTATATGGGTTATAGGTCTTAATTCCCATGATTTTTCTCCTTTCATCTTTTCACTTCATGTTCCATGATTACAGGCCTGCAAAAATCTCAATCTCCTTGCTGTCTTCTGTCAGCTGAACGATTGCTTTCTTGGTTTTGGCAGTTTTACCTGCTACCATGCCTCTCCGTTTCTTTTTGCCGCCCACGTTCAGAGTGTTTACTTTCTTCACTTTCGTACCCTCGAACATCTTTTCCACAGCTTCTTTTATCATGGATTTATTTGCTTCCGGATGTACCAGAAACGTATATTTCTTCTCGCCCATGGCGTTCATGCTTTTCTCTGTGATCACCGGCCTGAGGATTACGTCATAATATTTTATATTTGCCATTATGCATACACCTCCTCGATGGTTGCTACCGCATCTCTGGTTACTACTACGGTGTCATATTTCAAAATATCATATACATTGATGGTATTGGTCAGTGCAGTTTTTACAGCCGGAAGATTTCTTGCTGACATAACCACGTTCTGGTCATTGTCATTCAAAATCACAAGGGCTTTGTTCACTTTCAGGTTGGTCAGAATCTCTTTAAACTTTCTGGTTTTAATCTCATCCAGTTTCAGTTCGTCTACCACAATAAATTTGTTGTTATTTACTCTGGAAGTCAGTGCGGATTTCAGAGCCGCTCTCTTTTCCTTTTTATTTAATTTGAAAGAATAATCTCTTGGAACCGGAGCGAATACCACGCCGCCGCCTTTCCACTGAGGAGCACGGATGGAACCCTGTCTTGCATGTCCTGTTCCTTTCTGTCTCCATGGTTTTCTTCCGCCGCCGCGGACTTCGGAACGTGTCTTTGCTTTCTGCGTTCCCTGACGTTTGTTTGCGAGCTGCTGTACTACTGCCATGTGTACCAGATGCTCGTTGACTTCCACGCCAAACACCGCATCACTCAGCTCAAGGCTTCCAACTTCATTGCCTTCCATATTATAAATAGCTACGTTAGCCATTGTTAAGTCCTCCTTTCATGGTACTATTTTTTTGCTGCTTTTACAGTCTCTTTGATTGTTACTAAAGATTTCTTCGGGCCCGGAACAGCACCTTTCACCAGAAGCAGATTGTTCTCAGTGTCTACTCTGACAACTTCCAGATTCTGAACGGTTACTTTTACAGCACCCATATGACCTGGCATTCCTTTGCCCTTAAATACCTTGCTCGGACTGGAACATGCACCGTTGGAACCCTGATGACGGTGGAATTTGGAACCGTGAGCCATAGGTCCTCTGTGCTGGCCATGTCGTTTAATAGCACCCTGGAATCCTTTTCCTTTGGAGATTGCAGTTGCGTCAATCTTGTCGCCTTCTGCAAAAATATCAGCTTTGATTTCATCTGCCAGATTATAGTCAGCAGCGTTCTCAAATTTAAATTCTCTTACAAATCTCTTGCCGGACACGCCTGCTTTTTCAAAATGGCCTCTTTCTGCCTTTGTTACACCGTGTCTGTTTCTGATTTCTTTCTTTCCATTGGCATCTCTGTTGACGATTCTGTCTTTCTTGTCAACAAAACCAACCTGTACTGCGCTGTATCCGTCGTTTTCCACAGTTTTCACCTGTGTTACCACACACGGGCCAGCCTGTAATACGGTAACCGGTACCAGAGCACCGTCCGTATTGAAGATTTGAGTCATTCCGACTTTGGTAGCTAAGATTGCTTTCTTCATTTCTTTACCTCCTGTTTACTCTACAGCGGAACGTTTCATACCCATGGGGCAGCGGAACCGTTCATCCTAGAACAGTCGACACTTTATATCAACCCTTCAGGACTGTTTTACTTATTCTTCATTTTAATATCAATGTACACACCTGCCGGCATCTCCAGTCTGGACAATGCGTCCACTGTCTTCTGGGTCGGTGTGATGATATCAATCAGTCTTTTATGAGTTCTCTGCTCAAACTGTTCTCTGGAATCTTTGTATTTATGAACCGCTCTTAAGATGGTTACTACTTCCCGTTTGGTGGGAAGGGGCACCGGGCCGCTCACCTGTGATCCGTTTTTCTTTACAGTTTCGATGATTTTCTTCGCAGATGCATCCACTAACTGATGGTCATATGCCTTCAGTGTGATTCTCATTACCTGACTTGCCATAAAAAAAGTCGCCTCCTTTTCGCACTTTACCTCAGTACGACAAGCGGTGACTGTACACTTCTCCGTGTGTGTCATAACTTTTACACGGCTTCTGCAATCCTGCAGATTCTATATTGTGATACAGTGACTTGTCGCCAGTTTCCTAACTTGACATTCGCTCCACGGAAAACCTGCCTTTTGAGGCAGCAACCTCGCGCTTCATCGCTATCATGCCACAGCACGTATTATTATAAAACAAAATATTTCAGAATGCAAGTGTTTTTTTCCTGTCTTTTATCATAATGTGTAACGGTTCGTAACAGGACAGACAGGTCTGCGCACTTGCTGCGCTGACCGTGAGAATATGATTCAGGAGAGCAAAAATCCCATTGCGAAGCAATTTTAAATGGATTTTTGCATGTAACAGGGCAGCTTGTCTGAACTGTTACAACTATTACACATTCTCACGGACTTTGCAGCAAGTGCAAAGTCCTGGGCTGAACTCTTACTATTAAATGTACCCCTCAGCTACTACCAGGTCCACTGTCTCATCCTCAGACAGTACACAGGCAAAACACCAGCCTTTTCTTTTATACTTTTTATGAACCCAGTTCACATAATTAGCCAGAGAATTATACCTGGCTCCCCTGTCCGGTCTTCCGGGAATTACCGCCTCTCCGTCCAGAATGGCCCCTGCCAGATGGCATCTGCCTTTTGCATCTGCTACAATTGCTCCGTCAACTGCAGAAATTCCCATTATTTTATCTCTGTTCTTTTTCTGTAACATGGGGAATGGTTCCATCTGATATGCCCGCTTATTCTTTACCAGACGCTCGCTCTCTTTTTTCAGCATATTCCAGCTCATAAACACAATGGAGGTTCCATGTTTCTGTTCTTTCAGCATGTCCACAATTTTCTTTACGATATCTTCTTTTATGTTCCACTCCGGACGCCTGTTTATCAGAGAATCCAATTCTTTCTGCCACCTCTCATCTTTTTCTCCCCCTTCCAGCGCTGGAATTCTGTATTTTCCCTCGCGGTACTCAAATAATACCTGATTATCTTCCAGTACTTCCCAGCTTAAATGCCCTTTAAAAGCAACAGAAATTGCCGGCAATTCTGAAGATTTCTTTGAAAGAATTCCTGTAACGTTGTACGTTTCTTCTTCTTTTGACAGAAGCAGCCCTCCGCTGCTTCCGGACATCTCCATCATTTTCCGAATCGCCCGTGTATTTTCCGGCAAAAGTTTCCATTCTCCAGATTCTCCGGATTCTTTCTCTTTGACAAATACGAGTTCTCCCCGCTGTTCCGGACACCCAAAATACATTCTGGTTTCCACCATTCTCTGCTCGTATTTCTGAGCAGATATCTGTATCAGCAGTTCCGGCGCCGGAAGCTCCTTCTCTCTTATCATCTTTTTTACAAACCGGTCAACCAGCCATTCCCGCTCCAGCATTTCTCCCATAAGCGCTTTCAACAGTCTGCTTTCACCGGACTCCCCGGAATCTGCCAGATGTTCTTCCAATACTTCCAGATGCAGCAGATTTGTAAAGCGTTTTTCCAGTTCTTCCAGTATCATTTCCAGAAAATACTGCAGCGTCCTGTCCGGACTTTCCCCGCGAAACAGCCATCCTGCCTTCGTTTTCTTTTCCTCTGCTGTCAGGCGCGCGTCATCCCATTCTGTTCTCCTGCCGCTGCAAATAACAGCTTCTTTTGGACTCATACCCAGATAAAATTCCAACTCTGCATTGGATGGAAATTTTTTAAATTCCTGCCTGAGCCGTTTCATAAAAAATCCGCAAAATACTTCTCCTGTATTCCCTTCCTCATGCATACTCCCGTTCTTCTGTCTCCTCTCCCTTTTTCTGAATCTCCTCCTGCAGACATTGCTTATATCTGTCTATGTACTCCTGCATATCCCAAACCAGTTCTTCTGCATTTTCCCGGCTCTTACGATAAATATCCATCAGCTGCTCCTGTTCCCTTTTCAGTTCAGACTGTTCCCCGTTTTGCCCCTCCAGGGCTTCCTGAAAACTTGCTTTGCACTTCAGAAGATAAGCCGCAATACATTCCAGAACCTTGCTGTCCAAAAATGCATCCACTGTTTTATAAGGAAAATCTATTGTGCAGCTGCTTTCTTCTCCAAAATACCTGTCCAGAAAGCTTCTGATATTCACAGCCATCTCTTTCAGACCCGGATTGTTCCCTGCAGCAACCTTTTCCCACTCCATATCTGTCCAGCAATACCCTTTTTCGCTGTTCCCGTTATACATACAACATGCCACCAGACCGCTTCGGATTACCATTTCCGCAGGAATCTCCCAGTCCTGCCTCCCCTGGTCAGAAGCACTTTTCCAGACAGCATACAGATAATCCTCCAGAGATAATTCCAGCGTCAGGATAGCAACCAGATCAGCCTCGCATTCTTTGAAAAAGCTCATCATCATATCAATGGCCTGTTCTACTGAAAAACGGTCTTCATCCCAAAGGAAAACCCTGTTTACTTTTTTGGCAACATCTCCCTGCTTTTCAGAGAACGCTCTCTGCTTTCTGGCTGCCTGCGATACACCCTGTTCTACCCAGCGCAGATACTCTGTTTCCCCCAGATACCCAAACAACTCCTCTCTTTTATAAATCAGCACCTGGTCCACACTGTCCAGTAAAATTTCTTTGAGCCAATGAGTATAATACCGGTACATCTGATGTCTGTTGTAATGAACATTCAGCTCTTCCTCTTTTTCCACACGGAATCTGTATTTTTTCAACGTCTCTTTATCTTCCCAATATGCTATCTGGGCCCTGAGAAATTTATCCAGCTTTTGTTCAAATACACGCCAGTATGTTTCGTTCTGAATTTCTGCGTATTCTTCCCTCAATTCCACTTTAAAAAATTTTGCTGTGATATTAGCCACAATTTTAACAGCACAGTCATACCGATATTCTCTGTTGCGAACCGTCTGTCCCACAAAATGCCCCACTTCATGGCTCAGCATAATCAGCATAAGTTTCATATCATAAATCTGATTTTCCGGTATACTGACGAAAAACAGCCTCTTATTTTCAGACATGTTTTTAAACAGTTCCCGTACCTGAACATTACTGACAACCCCCAGACTGGTGAGGAATTCATATTCGTGTTCTGGTGTGTTCTCTTCCCCTGTTTTGCCCAGAAATCTTTTCATATAGTAAAGAAAGGCATTATAAAATGCATTGAGACGTACCGGAGCATTATATATTCTGATATCCAAATCAAGCGACTGTGTGAACTGCCTGTCTGAGCGCACGGAATTCTGAACGCAGAGATTCAGGCTTTTCACAAATTCATAAAAAGCATTATAAAAATGAAGATTATTGATATTCCCGGCCTCTCCCGCAATCTGCAGTACCATATGTACGGGCAGATACATGGAATAGTATATATAATCCTGAACAGGTGTATTTTCAAACTTCTGCAATGCATTGGTAATCTGATACAGATACCGTTCCAATGTTCCGGCAGAAAATCCTTCCTGAGTTTCTCTGACTTTGTAAATCAATCCCCTGAGTTTTTCTCCCAGTTTCCGGCAGGCTTCCTGAAAAGGAGTCTCAGAAATTTTTCCGGGACTTTCCCAGGAAATTTGCAGGGCTTCTTCATCATTCTGAATACCGGTTATAATCGTCGTAAGCCCGATAAAAGAATCTCTGTATTCCGGGCAGCTGTGATTCAGCCTGCCATTCTCATCCTGAAAAAATGTCAGAAAATCATACCATGACATATCTTCTATAATCATCACTTCATCGTTACAGCCCAGAATGGATTCTTTTCTCACAAGTTTAGCACATTTTTCATCCATTTTCTCCCTGATATATTCAATGCTTCCGGGCTGACGTTCAATTGCATAAATATAAACGCGCCCCACTCTTTTTTCCTGCAGCCGTTTTATCCCGGAACTGTTCAAAAATTTTTTCTGCACGGCAGAAACCGTATAACTATAGGATAATTTTATCCCAATCTCCCTTAACAGAGATTCATCCTCTTTACGATGGAATCCGTCAATCAGGACTGCTCCGTCTTCATATTCACGACATAAAAGAATCAGAAGCATGCTGCTGTTATCAAGGGTCAGATATGTAATAGCCTGTCTCCTGCCTTCTTCCGATAAATTTTCTTCCAGCTTCCTCCTGTGGTTAATCCCCGCCCTGTCTTTCTCCATTGTACCCTGAATTAAAACAACAAAAATAAAGGGGTATTCCGTCCCCTTATCCAACGCTTCTTTCCAGAATTTATTATCATAATCTCCGTTATCTTCCTCACTTCGGAAGCCATATATGATCTGAGCCGAATATCGTCCGTCCAGTTCCTGCATCTGGTTCACATCATAATCCCAGAGCCTTTCCAGAGAACACTGGCCCTCCTGAAAAATATTCTCTCCTACTTTAACTCCATCAAAGTAACCAAAAGCTATGTATTGCCATTTGTCATGCGGTTTATCATCCGGAGGCAAAAAATCATTGTACAAAACAATTGGCCTGCATATATTATAAGCCATCCCCACTTCCCCTTATCCCTTCTGTATCTTACTTTGACGCGCATGAGCGGATTGCCTAGCAATAAGTTTTATCTCCGCAAGCTGCGCATCTTAATTTTTATTCTATAGGAAAGATACTTTCACGCATTATCGTGACAAGTATCTTTCCTATAGAACAAAAAAAGCCCTGTTTAGGGCTGATTTTGCTAATATCTGATCTTTCTGAGATTTCCATAAGACGTATAATCCACCCTCGGCTGCCTTCCTCTCGGCAGGGCCTCTGCATTCTCTTCTGATATATCCTGCTGTTTTGCAGCCTTCAGAAAACTGCTGATGGGATCCTTCTCATTCAATCCATACATAATCCGGGTAGACTTCTCTATGTCAAGCGTTCCCCGTGCGAATCTTTCCTCCATAATTCCCCTCCGAACTTTACAATGCTGTCATTTTAGTATATGCAGCTGCCATAAAAATAGCCTTCCAAATAAAGGAAAGTAACACAGGCAAAATGCTAAATAGCTTGTCCTCTTTTGCTTTTTGTTGTGACTGCTGTAGCCTGATTCTATCACATATTTTTTCATATGTCAATTAATTTCCACATATTTCCATATCTGACATAAAAATTATGTAACAGCTTATGAGCAAAGCCGGCATTAACCTTTACAATCCATCACCGAAATCCATTCCTCCGGATAAAACTGCTGCAGAACCTCTTCCTGTCTGTCCTCTGCGGACTCCGGCAGTTTTTTCCCGGACTGAACATTGTCTCTGACTCCCGTGGGCTGTCCCGGATTTTCCTGTTCCTGCGCCTGTTCCACTTCCGGCTTGTTCATGGCCTTCGGGTCTTCTCTGGCGTCCTGTATGGCTGCTTTTACCGCTTCACCCAGAAGTTCTCCGAACTGGGGATTCTTCTTTGTGACTTCCGCAACCTGCTGATAGGCCTGCTGTACAATGGTCTGCTGTTCTTCTTTGGAAGAAGCCTGCTGCAGAGCATGTCTGATTCGTTCTCCTTCTTTTCGGGCAAGCTCCGCCATCTGAGCAAGCTGGGGATTCATCCGCCGTAATAATTCCCGTTCCTCCGGCGTTACCGACTCACCTCTTGCGATTCTTTTTGCTATCTGCAGAATCTTTCTGGCGTCCCGTTCGTTCTCGTCCACTTCCTTTGGCTCCAGCAATTTCTGCAGGACTGATTTTTTATTATCATCTGTCTCCGCTCCGGTCAGATTGCGTATTACCTGATTGACGTCTACCAGCAAATCTCCGTTTCTTCTCTTTGCAGTTCCCGTTTGCGGATTCGTAATATTCAGATTCATTCTCATTCCTCCCGTCTGGCTGATACAATGCTTCTCTGACAGTTATATCGGCAAGTCGGCGGAATCAGGCCACTATCCTGTCCAGCCGATAAGCTGTTTTTTCTTTTTCCCGTAATAAATCAACCCCACTGCGTCTGCCAGAAACCATCCAATGGGAACGGACCACCAGATTCCCGTTACTCCAAAAGCCGGCACTGCGGAAAGCACATAGGCCAGCACCACCCGCGTGCCAAGGGAAATCACTGTGAGCACTACGGACATTCCCGGCTTTCCCAACGCCCGGTACAGGCCGTACAGCAGAAACAGGCATCCGATTCCGCAATAAAAGACGCCTTCAATCCGCAGATACCGGACTCCTTCCATGATCACTTCTGTTTCTGACGTCTCAACAAACAGTGCCATCAGGGGCCGGGCAAAAACCCATACAAACACTGAAACCACAATACAAAAGGCCATAGATGTAATCATCGCTCCTTTCAGGCCTTTCCGGATACGTTCTTCCTGCCTGGCTCCATAATTCTGGGCAAGGAAGGTGGAACATGCATTGCCGAAATCCTGCACCGGCATATAGGCAAAGGCATCAATTTTCACTGCTGCTGCAAAAGCCGCCATAATCACAGGGCCAAAACTGTTCACCAGCCCCTGCACCATGAGAATACCAAGGTTCATCACCGACTGCTGTACGCAGGTCAGTATGGAAAACCCTGCAATTTCCCGCACACATTCCAGCCGAACGTTCCAGAATCTCCGGACGGCCCGCAACTGAGGGCACCGCCACATCCCGTACAGCACAATTCCAATGCCGGAAATATACTGGGAAATTACGGTGGCTCTGGCTGCTCCGGCTGCTCCCTGGCCAAGCTGCAGCACAAACCACAGATCCAGCAAAATATTCAGCACCGAAGATGCTGCCAGAAACACCAGCGGCACCAGGGAGTTTCCTACCGCCCGCAGAAAAGAAGCCACGTAATTATACAGAAATGTGGCTGTAATTCCCCGGAAAATAACCGCCAGATATTCCCGCATATACCCCCATACCTCATCGGGAACCTGTAAAAATATACGGATTCCGTCCAGGCAGGCAAATGATATCAGATTCAGCAAAACAGTCAGTATTCCTATCAGTACAAAGGATGCTCGGATACTTTCCGCAAGCCCCTGTTCATCCCGTCGGCCAAAACGAATGGAAAATACTGCTCCGCTCCCCATACAAAGTCCCAGGAGAATGGAAGTCAGAAATGTCATCAGCGTAAAGGCAGAGCCTACCGCTGCCAGCGCGTTGCTTCCCAGAAATTTTCCCACAATCAGCGTATCCGCCACATTATAGCACTGCTGTAACAGATTTCCCAGAATCATGGGAACCGCAAATTTCAGCATGGAGGCCATTATGGGCCCTCTGGTCAGATCCCGGTCCATTCCTTTTCATCCTTTCCGGCATGTTTTTCCGCCCACAAAAACATACCGATTCCCAGAATCAGAATAAAAATGGAGATGAGCTGGGATGTGGACAGGAATCCAAAAGTTCCCCGGTAATCATTCCGCAGCATTTCTATTACAAATCTTCCAATACTGTAAAGTATACAGTAAACAGCCGATATTTTTCCCTTTTTCGGCTTTTTTTTCGCATATGCCATCAGCAAAAATGCCATGGCAAAATCTCCAATACTGGAATAAATCTGGGTTGGAATCAGTTTCACTCCGTTGGGCGCATAATCTGACTGCCAGTACTGAATACTGAGCAGGGAATCTGTCTCTCTTCCATAACAGCATCCGGCAAAAAAGCAGCCGATTCGTCCGCAGCCCTGAGCAAAGGCCACCGCCGGCAGCACCAAATCCAGATAAGACAGAAAATCCACTTTTTTATAACGGCAATAGCCCCATCCGGCCACTACTCCGCCGATAATTCCTCCGTACACTACCCATCCGTTCTGAAAATTCCAGAGAATGGACGGGTCTTTCAAAATATCCCGAAAGCTCACAGTATAGTAAAGAAGTTTACTGCCTGCTGCTCCCCCCAGTACGGCACACCAGAAGATTCCAAACAGAATATCCGGGTTCAGCCCCTGCTTTCTGGCACGCTTTTCACTGATAATCAGTGCGCTCATGTAACCGATTGCCACCATAATACCATACAGGTGTATGGTCAGGGGGCCAATGTGAATATCATTAATCATAATTTCCTCCAGTTTTACATTTGTTGTATAATCCTCATTCATACTCAGTCTATTGTAACAAACTTATCCGTATCTGTGAACCATTTTTATTGTATCCGACCTGCCAGTTTCTGTTTATACATATTATATAGGAAATATTTCAGGATTTTTGTGGGACTGCCACATGGATTCAGACTGACATCCGAAAGAAAAATAGCACACGTACCAGCTCTTTTTGCCTGTCAATCCACACTTCGTCCGCATGTAAAAACATGCCGGCAAACATTTTGCGGATTTCCTTCACCGTATCTTCCACAAAAAACATCTGTCCTGTTGTAAACTCAATGGTAGAATATGCCTTATTGTCCGTGTCTATTTCCAGATTCAAGTCCAGGATTCCGGCCAGCAACAGAGCGTATTTACAAAATTTTTTGAATTGAGCCTTTTTCCCTTCATCCTGCTCCAGACTTCTTTTTTCTTCCCTTTCTCTGGCACATTTTATACAGGATTCTATCTCCTGTTTTGCTTTTCTTTCATCCCTGGCTATTTCTTCCGGTGTTTTACAGGCTTTTTCTTCCTGATGCCTTGCTAAAATTTCTTCCAGC
>Ga0137307_101074_pt1 | contig 27376 bp, 30 predicted proteins | sample NAcewD2O_March_2_FD_97180 | JGI IMG/M metagenome (GOLD analysis project Ga0137307, IMG submission 97180) | Mouse cecal microbial communities from Vienna, Austria - N-Acetylglucosamine amended D2O_March | ecosystem: Host-associated > Mammals > Digestive system > Large intestine > Cecum | place... | reverse complement strand
CATAACCCTCAATCCAACTTTTCTCATTGATTCTCAAAATCTTTCAAGGTTATTTCACTGTTCAGTTATCAAGGTTCTCTGCTGTTGTTTTCTGCGACAGCTTTAATAGATTATCACATCTTTCGCTGTCTGTCAACAACTTTTTTATTTTTTTGCTAACTTTTTTATTCTGGAAAGTTGCTCCGTTCGTCAGCTTTCCTATAATAGCATGTCCCTCTTTAAATGTCAACTACTTTTTTTAATTTCTTTTATAAAGATATGGACGGCAGAACAATTACGGAAGTTTACTGATAATATACAGTGCTGTTTTGGGAATAGGGCTTGTGTCTGTCATAGGGTCTATGTCCCCCTGAATGGCAAATTTGTAATTCTTATACTCCCAGGAGGCAAGAACTTTCCCGTCATCCACGGAGTGCTGCACTTTTACGTACACGGTATCGCCTGCTAAAGAATCACCCTGCCATGTTTCCTCTAACGTTTCATCGTAGGAATATGCTGTATCCTCCAACGTGCCGTTTTTGACAACTGAGAGTTTACAGTCTATCCCTGCAATATCATCATAATAGCAAACTTCCAGATTATTTTCATCTATTAATGTATATTCCGTATTTTTTATCCAAGAATTATTTTCTGGAAGTAAAATTGGTATGCCAAATACAGAAAAAATCTCTTCCGGGCTCTCTATTTCCTCTTCATCTCTTAATTCTGAGATATTTTGAATTTCTGTATCAAAATCAGTTAATTCTAAATCAGCCAATTTCTGTGTATCCTCATTCATAGATATTTCTCTGCCGCATTTTTCTGAGGAACAGGCCGTCACTAAGCACAAAAACAATAAAAAAATCATTATAATAGACTTTTTCATTCTAAGCCCCCGCAATATACAAACGAGCTGCCGCATTTCTGCAACAACTCCGTTGTAATATCTTTTCTGATTTCAATTCACTTAAGACTTCTGCCTTCTTAAAAATCCATCAATATTGGCTTTAATATCTTCCGGTTTTAAATTTTTCAACAAATATCCTGCAGGTTTTAATGCCATTACCTTTTTAATACTCTCCGGGTCTCCCCTGCCTGTCAGGAAAATTACCGGAATATCCGCCATATTTTTTTCCGAACGTATCATTTCCAGTACCTGGCTTCCGTCGCACACCGGCATTTCATAATCCAGTAATATCAGATTTGGTCTGCTTAAGGCGATACTCTGTATCGCTGCCACACCGGAAGATGCCTCCGAAACTTCATAATCACTGCCCAGAAGTTCATGCATAGCCCGGCGCATCATCTCAGAATCGTCCACTACAAGTATTTTCTTTCTCGGCTCTGCCTGATTATTCTTAGCTTCTTCCTGCCTTCTTAAAAATCCGTCAATATTTGCCTTAATATCTTCCGGTTTTAAGTTTTTCAGCAGATATCCTGCTGGTTTTAATGCCATTACTTTTTTTATGCTCTCCGGGTCTCCTCTTCCCGTAAGGAAAATCACGGGGATATCTGACATATTTTTCTCAGAACGCAGCATTTCCAAAACCTGGCCCCCGTCGCACACCGGCATCTCATAGTCCAGTAAAATCAAATCGGGCCTGTTTAAAGCGATGCTCTGTAATGCCGCCACTCCGGAAGACACCTCGGAAACCTCATAATCATTTCCCAGAAGTTCCTGCATTGCCTGACGCATTACACTGGAGTCATCCACCACAAGTATTTTCTTCTTCTGGTTCTCCTCTTCTTTTTTAAGATAATTTTTAATCTCTTCCGTAGTATTATTGGCTTCCAGGGTCGTTCCCATTTCCTCCTGAAGATAACTGGGAGAACGGTCACAATATGCAAAATAGCCTTCCCCGGTGTCAAAAAGCAGGCTGCACTGGGGCTGCTGCTTTCCAAATATTTTCTGGAACTGTTCATATGTAAGGAGACTTTCGTTTTTTATCTCGTAGGACGCAATCGTGGGGAAATGTATCCTGATACGATCCACAAACTGCCGTGCCGTATATCTGACGGCATTCATCAGCATAACATTTACCTTGTCTGACTGCTCGCCCATCATTTTTCCCATGGTGGCAAGAAGCAGCCTTTCCTCAAAGATTAAAATAACTTCCCATTCTTTATCATCCTTTGAACTGTACACTAACCGGTAATAAAACCCTTTGCCGAACTTTTCCCCGCCGTAATGCTCACTGATTACCCGGGAATCCAACTGAAACAATTCATTTAAAAGCTGGACGATGGTCTGGCTCACTTTTTTTATCTGTTCCTCCGGCAAAAGGTTTTCCCATTTGCTGGAAGTCTGCCCTGTTATGGCCCGGTCTTCCGTAAGAGTATGGCCAATCAGCCAGCCGGCGCAGACGCCAAGGAAATGCTTGATAGCGTCCGGTGAATATCCGGTTTCATTCAGTTCTTTTTCCAGAGCCGGCAGAGTCTGCTTCCGAAAATTATCATGAAGCCTCCTGTGCCTGTCATATCCTTCATAGTGAAGGGATGCCATATACATTTCCTCTTCCGCGAAATGCTGCATGGCGTGTCCTTTAAAGTATTTGATGCCTTCCTGGCAAATCCACTGAGTCTTTATGTCATTTTCACCATATTCAAACAATTTGTTCATTATACTGAAAAGCTTTCTATGCTCTTTGTCAATAAAATCTACACCTAATTCATACCTTTTGTGCCACTCAAATCGATTATTCATAACACTTCTCCTTTGCTGTTATATATAATGTCCAAATATTATACACCCTGACAACCTGCTAATAAATTTATTGACCAATTATTCATAATATACCATAAAATCCCCCCTGCGTCAAAAGACTATTTTCTCTTTTCTCCATCTTTTTAAAGGAAAATGGAGAACACAAATTTTGCCCGCTGTGTAAAAGTCCTTTCTCTGGCAAAGAAAAAGGTAATTTATGGAAAAAATGCCATAATTACCTGAAGTAATAGATTGTTTTCATACAAGAACAATAGAACAGGACTCTGCTCCACATAAGTAAAAATCCCCCTGGCAGCTTCACTTGTAATGCAGATAGCCAAAAGATAAAAGGCCAGCCATACAATGAGCAGGCCTTTTATCCCTCCTGCCATCACCCCGAAAGCCTTATTCACATCTTTTACCACCGGAAGACGGGATACAATATCAAGCACTCCTGCAAGGCTTTTCACCAGGACAGAGGCAAAGAGAAATGCTGCAAAAAAAGATATCCCCTCCAGTATGAATTGGGAAACAGATTCCGCAATGTCCTGGTAAAGCCCGGTGTTTAAAATGATTTCCTGCGTTTGCTCTGCCGCAGAATTTACAATATTCTCCAAAACGGCGTCGGGCAGGAATATACTGTTTAAGCCCGTGGAGGCATTATCCCTGTTTTCCTCTGCTTTCTCCTTAATTTCTTCCTCTCCGGAATTTTCTAAATATTCTACACATTTTTCCTGTATATTTTCTTTTATTTTTGTATTTTCTTCCAAATATGCCGTAATATAAGGGGAAGAAAATGTTACAATGCAAAGAACTAAAATCCATCCGGCCAGAGAGTATGCCACCCGCAAAAATCCCTGCCGGTATCCCCCGTATGCACAGAGGCCAATTACTGCCAGCACCACTATCGTAAGTATATTCATGTCAACTCCATTATTTCAATTTCACTTCATCCATAGCCCCGTCCAGAATAAAGGTATATTTCCAGTCTGTTTTTCCGGACAAAACCTTGTAAACAGGCATATCAAATGTATATGCAAATTTTTTTACTCCCCGGAGTGTGTATATGACGCATCTGGTATCATCTAAAATGCACACCTGATGGTTTTCCAGAAATTCTATCTGCTGATATGACATTTTAAAACTCTGCTCTAGCCGGAGCTTGCCCTTGGTATCATATATTTCCATAATATGCGTATTGCTGGTATCCCCTTTGTCGTACACAAGGCCAAAATAAGATTCGTCATAAAATATGCTTTTCACTTCTTTTTCCAGGGGAAGTTTCCAAAGCTCCTCGGGCTTTTGGGTTCCTTCAAACAACACTACCTGGGAATCCCCAAATGCAATAAGTATATCATTCGTTATAAAATCTATTTCCGGTATCACCATATCCTCATAGGTGTATGATCCTACAATATTGTCAATCTCATTTTGACCCACGGAACCAAAGTTGTAAAACGCCACTGTGGTCCGGGCTTCTCCCTTGCTGATATCCAAAATGGAGACTGCCAGTTTATTTGCATCATTGGAAAGGGCAATATCCAAGGGATAACCGCTGTTTTCCATATGTATCTCACCGGAAGCCACACTGTCACCGCTCTTGTTATACAATTCCAGATAACTTGTCCCCTCTTCCTGGGTCAAAATCGCCACAATCCCCTGATTTCCCACACATATGGCCTGGATTGGCTTATTTGTCTCAATCTGCCCCTGAACCCCTATGGTATTCATAATATAAATCTGGGTCCCCTGTCTGTCCGCCACTGCCGCATAATTCTCACAGATATCTACCATAGGATTCTGCATCTCATAGGCCTGGTTCCAGATTAAGTTGTCCGACATGTCCGCATAAAATGCCCCGTCATTATTGTACCGCAGTATATTTCCCGCAAAAGTCTCATACTGGGTGGCCTCGCTGTCACTTCGCAAAATTTCTGTGATTACTTCAAAATCCGTGTATTCTTTATATTGAAAATAAATTCCTGCCGCTCCAATGGAAACCGCTATAATTAAAAACAAAACAAAACCCCGGATTACTATTTTTTTCCGGTGCCTGCGGATTTTCTCTTCCATCTCCTCCACATTAGATTCAACCGTGTGGAATCCCTGTTTATTTTTATCTGCCATGTAATATACTCCTGTATTTTTCTAAAAACAGTATATCATATTCTTTTTTTTATGGAAGAGTTATTTTCTGTCCCGCAAAAATTGTGTTCTGGTTTTCAATTCCGTTTAAACGGCAAATCTCCTCTAATTTATCGTAGTTCCCATAGATTTTGAAACAAACTTTTTCCAGGCTGTCCCCGGCTTTGACTATGTAATACCCCTGCTGCAGGCAAACCTGGGCCTCCGTTAAAACAGGGGGCGTTTCCTCTTCATAAGAACTTTCCGTCTCGTCCTTTGGCTCCTCTGTCGCAGAAACGTTAGTTTCTTCCTGATTTTCCGGCTGCTGTTCTCCTGCCAAAGCACTCCCGGAGGGCTCCGGCAATACATTTTCCGGCTGTCCTTCTGCCATAATATCCCCCGGATCCTGCTGCACTTCCCCCTGAATATCTTCTGCCGGGACAATATTGCTGCTGATGGTTTCCACTGCAACTTCTCCCGGCTGGCTCACACGCTCCTGCTCCGTGCTCTCCATAGCCACAGACATCACCGTAAGGGTCTCTTCCATATGGTCCATGCGGCGGATATAACCGATTAAAAGAACCGTGACAGAGCACAAAGCCACCACCATAAGAGAAGATATGGCATAGGAAAAAATCCTGGAATGACGTTTAAAGGAATTTTCTTTTCTCTCCATCATCATGGCACGGTATGTTCTTGCCGCTTCATCATCCACATCTTCTATAGGGGGATGTTCCCCGAAATGTTCCTGTCTTCGGCTTATCATATACTCCTGCATCTGGGGATTTTTTTCATAATAAATAAAATATCCCTCTTTTCTGGTAAGCCTTCCCTCTTTCCAGGTGTAAAATGCTTCCTCCCTCTCTTTGGAATCCATTAAAAAAAAGAATTGAAAATTGTTCAGGAAGTTTGTCCTGTGCATATCTTCAATTTCCGGCGTTATTTCCAAAGCATTTCCCGGAATATCAAGAACCCACCCTACAATCTGGCATTTGTCAAAAAATTGCTGCATCTCCTTTTTCACACGGCGCCAGGCGGCATCGTTTAATTCCGGCACTTCCTCGGGAAAACGCTCATTCTCCACCTGAACTGCACCGCTGATAAAAGCACAGCTTCTGTTGGAAAAGTGCTCAATTTCCCCCACTAGAATCAACATTCTTGGAAACACACCGATTTCACAGCCGTAAAGCTGCGCCGGGTGAAGATATGTATAGACATAGTCCTCCATATAAATTCGGAAATCTTTTTCGGGATTCCCAATCTGACGTATATTTCTGGGAAGTTTTGCCTCCTGCTTGTCCTCTGTTTTCTCTGTTTCCTGTATGATTTCTATCATAATCCGCTCCTTTTTGCTGTATACCTTATCTACTTCCTAAAGATAATTTAGCATAAGGAAACGGAATATTTTGACAGTTCCTGAAAGAAGTTTAAAGAATATCTCGACACTATGGTGTGTTTTTCGGGATTTTGCCCCTTAGACGGGCAAAAAATAAGACGATTATCTGTTCTTTGACATTAAAGTTCTGTTCTTCCCTCCAGCGCCCGGAGTAACGTGACTTCATCTATATACTCCAAGTCTCCTCCCACAGGCACACCGCTGGCAATTCTTGTAACCTTTATTCCCGTAGGTTTTATTAATTTGCTGATATACATAGCGGTAGTTTCCCCCTCCAGGCTGGAATTTGTGGCAATAATCACTTCATCCACCTCGCTTTGCAGGCGCTGTATCAGCTCTTTTAAGCGGATATCCCCCGGCCCGATGCCAAGCATGGGAGAGATGGCCCCGTGAAGCACATGATAGACACCTTCAAACTTCCCTGTCTTTTCATATGCCGCCAGGTCCCTGGTATTTTCCACTACCATAATTGTTCCGTGGTCACGTTTTTCGTCCTTGCAGATGGGGCAGAGTTCCTCATCTGTAAGGGTAAAACAGCTTTTGCAGTAGCGCACATTTTCTTTCGCTTCCACAATAGCCCTGGAAAGTTTCTCCACATTCTCCTTTGGCATATTTAAAATATGAAAAGCCAGTCTCTGGGCAGACTTTGCTCCGATACCAGGCAGAGAGGAGAGTTCCTCCACCAACCGGTTAATCTGACTGCTGTAATAATCCATGGTTTTCTCCTAAAACGGCAGGCCGCCTAAACCGCCCATTCCCCCTGTAATTTTAGACATGGACTGAGAGGAAAATTCATCTAACTGGCGCAGTGCTTCATTTACCGCCGCCATAATCAAATCCTCCAGCATTTCAATATCCTCCGGATCCACCACTTCCTCCGACAGCTTGATTTTTGTAATTTCTCTTTTCCCGGAAACAGTCACTTCCACGGCGCCGCCTCCGGCTGTGGCGGAGATTTCTTTTTCCTCTAACTCTTTCTGGGCCTCCTCCATCTGGCGCTGCATTTTCTGTGCCTGTTTCATGAGATTATTCATATTTCCAGGCATACCTCCTGGAAATCCACCTCTTTTTGCCATAAGTTAAATCCTCCGTAAATTTTTCTTTTCAATCATCTATTCCTCTTCATAGGTGATATCCATATGAATCACCTGCTCTAAATCCACATAGGCATCCCCTGCGGGAAGCCCGCTTTCATTCTGTTTAATCAAAACAGCCACTTCTTTTCCCACATGCTCTGCAATGACCTGCTCCAGCTGTCTTTTTTCCTCTTCCCTGGAAAAATATCCCGCTGCAAGGGCATCGTCAAACACCACTAAAAGCTCGCCGCCAGTTCCAAGGCTGGGTACGGCCTTTGACAGATACTTGCGGCAAAGACTGGACATATCCCCTATAATTTGCCGCCAGTTTTTTACCACTTCTTTAATATCCTCAGGGACGGCTTCCTCTAAAATCTCTTTTTTTTCAATGCAGTCTGCCGTAGGTTCTCCTGTGCCAAAACTATCCGCCCCTCTCGTTGCAGCTACAGGGATTCCCTGGGCAATTTGTTTCTCCAACTGCTCGATTCGCCCAATGAGAGAGTCATAATCCCGCTCCATCTGGGGACGGCAGAGTTTGATAAGCGCCACTTCCAGAAGAACCCGTTTTTGGCTGGAGTATTTTACCTGGCCGGATAATTGGGAAAAAATGCGGATGTAGCGGATAATAGTCTCATCCTCCGCCATTTGCGCCTCTTCCCTAAGCCGGTTTAAATTTTCCCCGGACATATCCAGCACATCCTCAGAGCCCTCAGAACTTTGTACTAAGAGCAGATTCCTTAAGTACCAGGTGAAATCTGTGATAAACTGCCCAAGCTCTCTTCCCTGGGCCACCAAATCTTCCACCCGTTTCATGGCATCCTGCACATCTTCTTTTAAAATACTTCTTAAAAGGCTGCTGAATACCTCTGTGTCCACCGCACCTAAAACCTCCAGGACCTTTTCGTAGGTAAGGCTTTTCCCCAGGTAAAATGCGATACACTGGTCTAAAAGGCTTAGTGCGTCACGCATGGCTCCGTCTGCGGAGCGGGCAATATAGCGGATGGCCTTCTCCTCCGCTTCAATCCCCTCTTTTTCCAGAAGTTCTTCTAACCTGCCACAGATGGTATCCACAGAAATCCGCTTAAAATCATACCTCTGACACCTGGAGAGAATGGTCACGGGAATTTTGTGCACTTCCGTTGTGGCTAAAATAAATATTACATAGGAAGGAGGCTCCTCCAAGGTTTTCAATAAGGCGTTAAATGCTCCTATGGAAAGCATATGTACCTCATCGATAATATAAACCTTGAACTTTCCCTCTGTGGGCCGGTAGGCAACCTCCTCCCTGATTTGTCTTATACTCTCTACCCCATTGTTTGAGGCAGCGTCAATCTCAATGACATTCATGGACGTTCCCGCCGCCACCGCCTTGCAGGAAGCACATTCCCCGCAGGGGCTTCCCTCTTTTGGATGCTCACAATTCACCGCTTTGGCAAAAATCTTGGCTATGGATGTTTTTCCCGTTCCCCTTGTGCCGCAAAACAGATATGCGTGTCCGATTCTGTCGGCTTCTATCTGGTTTTTCAGGGTAGTGACAACGGCATCCTGCCCCCTGACATCCCCAAACTCCTGGGGACGGAATTTACGGTATAACGCAGTATAAGACATGAAATTTCCTCACTTGATAATTTAATCCCCAAAACTGATTCCAATGGTTTTGGCTTCCCGGATAATCTGGCAGTCCGGCTCTACAACTTTTAATTTCCCAGCCACCTTCTCTAAAGGAATCCTAGCTGTCTCATTTTTTACAATACCAATCATATAGCCGTAGTCTTCCTCTAAAATAGCCTCTGCAGCCGCAGCTCCAAGTCTGCTGCAAAGCACCCTGTCGTAGGGTGTGGGGCTTCCTCCCCTCTGGGTATGTCCCGGCACGGTAACACGGACTTCTGTGCCTGTGCGCTGCTTAATCATATCCGCCACCTCATAGGACACGGAAGGATACGGAGATTTCTCCAATTTCTTTTTGTATTCTTTCTTGGAAAGTTTTGCATCCTTTTTAGATATGGCGCCCTCTGCAACTGCCAGAATGGTAAACCCTTTCCCGGCCTTTGTCCGCTTCTCAATAGCTTCGATAACTTTATCTATATCATATGGAATTTCCGGTAAAAGTATAATATCCGCACCTCCGGCAATTCCTGCATACAAGGTAAGCCATCCCACTTTATGTCCCATAACTTCCACAATAAACACTCTGTTGTGGGAAGCTGCTGTTGTATGGATACAGTCGATGCAGTCCGTTGCAATGTTAATGGCACTCTGAAAACCGAAAGTCACGTCTGTTCCATAAATATCATTGTCTATGGTTTTGGGGAGATGAATAATATTAAGGCCCTCCTCCCGAAGGAGATTTGCCGTCTTCTGGGTTCCGTTCCCGCCCAAGATAACAAGACAGTCTAAATTCAGCTTGTAATATGTCTGTTTCATGGCTTCCACTTTGTCCAGTCCGTTTTCATCCGGCACACGCATCAGTTTAAACGGTTGTCTGGATGATCCTAAGATAGTCCCCCCCTTTGTGAGGATACCGGAGAAATCTGTGGAAGTCAAAAGCCTGTACTCTCCATAAATCAGTCCTTTGTAACCGTCATAGAATCCGTATACTTCCAATTCGTCCACATTGTTGCTCAGTCCCTTAACCACTCCGCGCATGGCTGCATTTAATGCCTGACAGTCTCCGCCGCTTGTCAACATACCAATTCTTTTCATAATTCTACACAGTCCTTTCCGTTTTTTTGTGCCTCCCCCAAACTGGGGTATTGTTCCAAATAGTATTATAATATATTTTCTTTTTATCCACAATATGGATTCTTTCTTGAACTGGGGGAAAATATATGCTATAGTTGTGACAGGTTATTTTACCTGATGCAGACGTATCGAAGTGGTCATAACGGGGCTGACTCGAAATCAGTTAGCCGGGCAGCCGGCACGCGGGTTCGAATCCCGCCGTCTGCGTTATATACAGCAGTTTGGCAAAGCCAAACTGCTGTATATTTAAATCTTAATATAATTTTTCCAACACATCGTCGCTCAAGGTGTACTCGTGTTCCTTCCCTGGAAAAGTCCCGTCCCCTACCGCTTTGATATATTCTTGAAATGCATTTGTCATCACTTCCCCTACATTTGCAAATTTTTTCACAAACTTCGGGGTAAAATCTGAAAACATGCCCAGCATATCCTGGTAAACAAGCACTTGTCCGTCACACACATTCCCCGCTCCAATTCCAATAGTGGGAATAGAAATATTTTTTGTCACAAGTTCCGCCAGCTTGGCAGGAACACACTCAAGCACCAGTGCAAAGGCCCCTGCAAGCTCTACCGCCTTTGCATCCTCCAAAATCTTTTTTGCCGCACTTTCCGTCTTTCCCTGGACTTTATGGCCCCCGAAAGCGTGAATGGACTGAGGGGTAAGCCCAAGGTGGGCCACTACGGGAATCCCTGCCGCTGTAATTGCCTTAATCTGGAGACACACCTCTTCGCCCCCTTCCAGTTTCACGGCTCCTGCCCTTCCCTCTTTCATCAGCCTTCCGGCGTTTACCACTGCGTCATACACACTGGTCTGATAAGACATAAAAGGCATGTCCACCACAACCAGGGCGTTTTTTGCCCCTCTTGCCACTGCCGCACCGTGGTGAATCATATCCTCCATCGTAACGGAAATGGTATCTTCATAGCCCAAAATCACATTTCCCAGGGAATCCCCCACAAGAATAGAATTTACCCCGGATTCGTCTATCAGCTTGGCTGTGGAATAATCATATGCTGTAAGCATCGTAAGTTTTTCCCCTTTTTGCTTTGCCTCTTTAAATGTAACCACCGTATTTTTCATTTTAAACTCCGTTCTGTGCTTTGCACTGTTATTTGTTATATTTTATTCTTTTATTAAAATTTCTTTTATCTTTTTGTAATCCCCTGTGGGGTTTTTTCTTTGGGAAATTTCCACTAATTTCTGACTTAATAGAGTATATATTTCCCTCTCATCTCCGTCAGAAGCGTTTAAATGTTTCTCCACTGTCTCCGCATCCCCACGCTCTACCGGGCCTGTCAGTGCTTTCTCCACACCGTAATCCCCAATGGCTTTCGCGTTGCCCAAAAACAAAGGCAGCAGCGCTTTTTTTGAAAACTCCCGGCTCAAACCGCAGGACTCTAATAAATCTGAAGCGTAATCATAGAGCCCTTCTACCAGATTACTGGCAAAAACCGCCGCCAGATGGTAGCGTACTTTCTCTTCCTTGGATATAACCTCCGCTTTATTTCCAATCTGGCGGAACAAATTTACCATATCCTCCAAATGCTCCAAAGCGCCTTCAATTGTAAAATAAACCTGGGAAAGTCCCTGATAGCTCTTTAACTTATGGTTAAAGGCATAAATTGGATGGACAGAGTAGCCAAAGGCCCCCTTTTCGCGAATGCCGTCAAAAACCTCCGAGGACATTGCACCGCTGCAATGACAAATCATTTTACCTGAGATTTCTAACATGGCAATTTCTGAATATACGCCGGAGATTGCCCCGTCGTTTACCGTCAGAAACAGAGTATCACTATCCTCTGTAATTTCTTTTAAAGTTTCGTAATACTTTGTGCCTGTAAATTTCGCCGCTTCTTTGGCGGACTTAGAATTTTGACTGTAATAGCCGGATACACACAAGTTGCGTTCCGTAAAGTACTTTCCCAGGGAAAAGCCCACTTTACCCGCTCCTACAAATCCAATTCTCATACCATCACCCCTTTTCTTTCGAGGCGATACTCCATTCTCTTCTGGTACAGTTTCTTTGCGAATACCATCCAATGGAAATTTTAACATACAATTATCCCTGTGTACAGCAGGAACAGCTAATTATAATTGAAACTGCCGCCTAAGGGAATATTTCCCGGAGACGGCAGCTTTCTTTGACTCATCTAATGTAACGGCGCTATCACAAATCCCGCCATTTTAAAACACAACATTCCAAGGGGAATCCCTATAATGGTGATGCAGCACAGGATTCCAATCATGCCAAGGCATATTCCAATGGGGAGCCCCACGCAGCAAAAGTACAAAATCTTAAGCATCACTACCCCAAACAGGAAAAACAGCCCAAAAAACAATGTGGTCATTAATAAAAACAATAATAGCATTTTACCCTCCTAATACTGTTCCGGTATAATTATAGCTGCAATAATATATCCAATAATTCCGCTGGCTCCTGCGCAGCACAGTACTACCAAAAGCAGCCGGATAATTACCGGGTCAATGTTAAAATATTCTCCGATACCTCCGCACACGCCGCATAACACCCTATTTGCTCTTGACTTATAAAGTCTCTTTGGTTCTTCCATAGTCTTTAACTCCTTTCTTAAATTTATATTTAATTTATTCTTCTATTTCTACTTCTATTGCTCCCACACCACAATCTAAAGATATCTCACCGGCTGCACCGTTGTCAATTAGCTTATTTCTTCCAAGGCCGGAAAAAGACTTGCCGTTTATCTCAATACTGCCCACTCCGCAGGAAATGTCATAATTATAATCCTCTGGTTTTCCGGTAAGATTCAGGAGGATATTGCCCACTCCGCAGGTGAGATCCGCTTCCTCCACGGCCTTTCCTTTGATTTCCATATTGCCTACTCCGCAATCAACACTCAGTGAATCTGTGATAAAATCCTTTAAAATAAATTCTCCTGCCCCTGTCTCAAGTTCAAGTTCTTCCGCAGTAACCATCTCCGCCGTAAGCTGCCCGGCATCCACTTCCAAAAATACGGATTTCCCGGTTAAGCTGTGGTCCAAGGTCACCTTTCCCGCTGAGAAAACCAACTCCACCTGATCGAACTTTTTCCCTTCGGGAATCCCGATAATCACTTCCGGCTTTGTAAAATTCCGGTTTATAATGTGCCTCCAGGTTTTTGTGGTTTCATCCAGTACCATGGTATCTCCGCTGACCTTGCATTTGTAACTGTGCCGCTTTGGGGCATCTATGGACACCGTAATATTTTCGCTGCCGCTGTCTTCTATAATAATATTACCATAATATAAATCCATTTCCAATTCCTTAATACTTTCCGCCGGGAAAGTTTCATTCACAACACCGTTTATTATCTTTGCATCCTCTTCGGACTCAAACTCATCCATATAATCCCAGAAAAACAGCCCTTTTCCAATATTAAAGCCCCATAGATTCAGCCCCCCGGCATTTGCTGCCTGCCTGGCCTCTTTAATGCTGCTTCCCATAGCCGCCCCTGCGGTAATGCACCCAGCGGAAATACACAGCAATACCAGACAAATAATCAGACATACTTTTGTAAACTTTTTCATTTTACTACCCCCTTCTTTCCTGTAAACAGCCTCCTGCACAAATCAATCCCTGCTGTTATCATCCAGGGAATCACTTTTCCCAAAATCCAAACCAGGGCAATGACCCCTAAAAGGCCTATGGTAAACATTAACATGCCGATTCCCGTAACCACCAGCCCTAAAGCAGCAAATCCCACTACGATTTTTGCAATGCCCATTCCAATCAGGGCGCAGCCCACAACTAAGAATACTGCCACACAGGCAATTAACGCAGCCCCAATGCCAAGGATTGCCGCCAAAAGCCCTACCGCTGCTCCAAAAAGCCCTCCTGCCAGGCCAACCCATATGGGAAACGTGATAATTACAACAAGAGCGATTAAAATATTTCTCTGGGTCTTTGCATTTTGGTCTTTCACCTTATCTTCCTGCCTGGCTGCCCCATAGTTTTCTCCAAATAAATCTTTTTTTATGCTGGCAGCCACCTTTTCCGGGGATTCCAGTTCCTCGATAATTTTTGCCTCATTCTCCGGTCCTGCATCCTCGAAATAGTTTTCATAATAATTTAACGCTTCCTGACGTTCATTTACCGGAATGTCACTTAACAGGCGGTTAAGCCGCTCCATAAACTCCTGTCTGCTCATGCCTTTACTCCTCTCCTAAGAACAGATGTGTAATTTTTGATGAATAATCCATCCATTCTTTTTTATAATCATTTAATTTTATAACCCCATTGTGCGTGATTCTGTAATACCTCCGGTTTCTCCCGCCGCACTCCACGTCATATGCCTCTAAACACTGGTTCTTCTGTAATCTGCGCAATACGGGATACAGCGTTGATTCCGAGACTTCAATGGCACTCCTTACGTCCTGGGTAATCCGGTATCCATAAGTTCCATCCGCCTCTTTTGAAACTACAGCAAGAACAATCGCATCCAACAGGGCAGCTCCTACTCCAAAAGCCATCCTACCACTTCCTGCCTTTAATATTTTTCAAATAATATTATTTGTTATTTAATACTATATGACATATAATATTGTTTTGTCAATACTAAATGAAAAATTTTTGTATCCGAGCACAAAAAAACGCCTTTTTCCTTTTACGGAAAAAGACGTCTGCCTTTTTATTTTAACCGAGCACCCTGCTTCGAGCCCTGCCCATAGACGTTACCTCCACAGTTAACTCAGCTCAGGCAACCTTACGGCACACAAAAGGTTTTACTTAAGGCTGCTCCATTCCTGACCTGACCTGGTTCGTAAAGTTCTGTTGCGTAAGACCCAAGCGTCATCGCCACTTATGAAGGGCTGCTCCACAGACGAAAGCCCTCAGACAGGATATCACCCCAGCTATAGCGGATTGCTGGTTCAAGGTACCGCTGCCACCCCGGCTGCTCGGAGATTTAAGTATACCTTTTTTTTGTCTGTTTGTCAATTCTCTTGTTTCTTCCGTTTCTCCCGAAGCTCCCGGAAAAAATCACTGAGCATGGAGGAGCACTCTTCCTCCAGCACTCCTTTTTCTATTTCCACCTGGTGGTTAAATGCCGCCATCTGAAGCAAATTTAATACAGAGCCTGCACAGCCTGCCTTGGGATTATTTGCCCCTATCACAACTTTTTTCATTCTGGACTGGACAATGGCGCCTGCGCACATCTGGCAGGGCTCTAGGGTGACATACATGGTGCAGTCCTCCAACCGCCAGTCCCCGCACTTTTTGCTGGCTTTTTTAATTGCGGAAAGCTCCGCATGGGCCAGGGTATTTTTATCCGTATTCCTTCTGTTGTAACCCCTGGCAATAATTTTTTCTTCCCTGACAATAACACAGCCAATGGGAACCTCATCCAAAGCATATGCTTTTTTTGCTTCCCGTATAGCCGCCCTCATAAATTTTTCTTCCGGACTTTGCATAGAATCTCCTTTTCAAAAAAATTTCCCTATAGTATACTTATTATATACGAATGGAAAGAGGAAAGGTAGTCCTATGAATTACAAATATGAAACATCCCGGCTTTCCCTAAAAGTTTTAAGCGACCAGCCGGAGCATGCAAAGCAGGTTCTTGATTTCTATTACCGCAACCGCCTTGAGTTTGAGAAATATGAACCCACCCGCCCGGAAAATTTTTATACGGAAAATTATCACTGCACCCTTCTCCACTGTGAGCAGCAGCTATTTTTGAAATCCAAAGGCTTCCGCTACTGGATTTATGAAAAGACAGACCCGGACTTTATTATCGGAACCGTGTCTTTTCACAATATCATCCGCTCAGAATTTCAGCGCTGCAGTATGGGATATAAACTGGACAGGGCATTTTGGCGCCAGGGCATTACAAAAGAAGCCATCTCCTTTCTTCTCCCCCATATTTTTGGAGAACTTCATCTTCACCGTGTAGAAGCTTATGTAATGCCAGAAAATTTAAACTCGATTTATCTTTTGGAATCCCTGGGCTTTCAGAGAGAAGGCCTATGCCGACAAAGTGCAAAAATACAAGGCAGGTGGGCAGACCATCTCCTCTTTGCCATCCTCAGAAAAGACATGGAAGAAATCACATTACCCTGTACCAGTAACCAAAATTACCTGTTTTAAATTCGGAATGCTCTGCGGTGCGGAATTCGGGAAATCCAAACATAGCCGCCATAATCCGCTCCTGGTTCTGGAATACTCCCGGCACCCCTACAAAGTAGCTGCACCTTTCCTCATCTTTGATTTCCCCTATAATCAGATGCCTGTAATTGAAAAAACCATGGAGCAGAAAACTATTTTTCCCCAGATACCAGTACTTTTTGGGCAGTTCCTGAAGATCTGTAATATCCACTTTCACACATTCGATGTTCTCTCCCTGAAATGGATAAAATACGGTGAGTTTTAATCGGAGTTTTTGAAACGCCCCTTCTAAATCCCCCTCTTCTAAAAATTTTTCCAGGGGAATTTCTGTGGCTTTCAAATTTTCTTTTCCCTGCTCCCCATCCTGCTGATCCCCGGATTCCCCTTTCTTTTCCTCATCAGAACCTTTTTCCTCCCCAATTGATTCCTGCTCCACAGAATCCGTCACATTTTTCGGAGCTTCTTTCCTTTCCTCTGCCGTCTCCTCCGTCACTTCACGGAAATCTTCCGTTATGTTCTCCTCCGAAGTCTGTACGGTTTCCTTTTCCTCTGATATTACGACTTCCTCTCTGGGCCTAAAGGCATCCTCCATCTCCCCTTTCTTTAACATAAGAAGATTTTTTTCCCGGATTTCTCCCTCCTTCCACTGGCTGGCAATATATAACCCTTCGGAAACCTGAATAAAAATCCCCTCCACCTGCTCCATTTTTATCCCAAATTCACTTAAATCCTTCTCTTCAAAAGCATAGCGCATATCACCGTTTCCCCGGCGTATATACATTTCCCCAATAGGAACTCCATGCATAATTTCTTTATTTCTTGCAAATAGATATACAGTACAGTCCGGTTTTTCCAAATTCAGATTTCTTACATGCACTTCTAATCTGTAAGAAGTCCCGCGAATTTCCACTTTTGCAAAACCGATATTCTCCTGTCTGTTATCATTTTCATATTTATAAAGATAACTGATAAAACGCTGAAATCCTGCCATTTTTACCCTCATCCCATGGATTTTTAGTATATTCTATGTTCATGTCTGAAAAATATGCTATAATGCTGTATGACAGAATTCTAAAATATTTTAATGTAAGGACTATCAGGAGGATATTATGGGATTTTACACACAGACAGGAAGCAGAAGAGCCGAGAGGACCAACAGAAAATCCAGATTTATTTCAACAGACGGTTCCTCTCGCTATGAACAGCCGCTAGAAATGCCAGACGATACGGAAATTGAAAAATTGTTAAAATATTCCGGAACAAATGACACATTCTTACAGAGCAGTTCCGATTACCTTCTGCATATTACGGAAGACTGTACGGAGGCGCTAATCACTTTATACTATCGGCCCAGCGGCCCCTTTACGGAGGAGGAAATCCGTGAACTTTTAAAAGAAAATGGAATTGTAACAGGCATACAGGAAAAAACCCTGCTGGAACTGGCGGCAGGAGGACATGACTATGAAGAGGTGCTGATTGCCCAGGGTACGGCACCCATTGACGGCAAAGACGGATTTTTTGAATTTCACTTTAATCCGGAACCGGAAAAACGGCCAATAATCCATCCAGACGGCACGGTGGATTACAACGTACTGGGTAAAATTGAACTGGTAGTGGAAGGGCAGCACATTGTCACTTACCACGGGGCCATACCAGGCACAGATGGGGTAGACGTATACGGCAAAACCCTAAAAGCCTACCAAGGAGTGGAGCAAGCCCCGCTGCAGTGCACAAACTGCCACATGAATGAGGAAGCTGACAAATATTATGCAGATTTGGAAGGCAGTGTCACATTTGAGGAAGATGCTTTAATGGTAACGCCTCTCTATGTCGTTGAAGGCAATCTTGACGCCGCCACAGGAGACGTGGATTTTAACGGAGATGTTATCGTACAGGGCAATGTCTTTGCAGGGGTCACTGTCAATACAACTGGAAATATAACCATTAACGGCCATGTGGAAACCGCTAATCTCTTTGCCGGAAAAGATGTTATTTTGAAAAACGGCATGCAGGGCTCCGGCTCCGGAACTATACAGGCCGGACGTAATGTAATGGCGCGTTTTTTAGAGCAGACCCAGGTAGTTGCAGGAAACGAAGTGAATACCGGAGCCCTGCTTAACTGTGAAATAGAATCCAATAACTGCATTATTGTATCTGGAAAAAGAGGAACCATCATCGGAGGCTCTCTTACGGCTGCAGAACTGATTTCCGCAGCTTCTATAGGAAACCGTGCAGGAGTAACCACACGGCTTACCATTGGCCTGGAAAAAGATTTTAAGGCTTTAATGGAAGAGTTAGACAGCCTTACCCTGGAAAAACAAGATGAATTTTCCGACCTTTTGCGGGAACTTGACAATATTTCCATGCGGCTAAAATCCCAGCCTGCCACACCGGAGCTCACTGCCAAAAATGAGGAACTTACCAATGCAAAAGCCCAGTGTCAGGAAATTTTAAACGAACTGTACACAAAAAGAGAGCGGGTGATTGATATTAACTCCCGGTCTGTGGAGGGAAAAATTGTAGTCAGCGAATTAACTTTTGCCGGAACCGTGGTTACGATAAACGGACTGCGCCATACCCTTCATTCCGAGTACAAAAATGTCACCATAAAGAGGCACCAAAGAGAAATCAGGATTCTTTCAAATAAAATATAAACTTTTTATAAAATACATTGACAAACCTTAGAATTTATACTATAGTGTTTGCATAAACAGTAATGATTCCTATTTTTACAAAGGAGGACTCACGATGCCAAACTATAGCAGACAACGTGAATCCATCAAAAAATATCTGGACTCGCACTTTACACATCCCACAGCGGAGACGGTGTATCTGGATATTAAAGAGGAATTTCCCAACATCAGTCTTGGTACGGTGTACCGAAATTTGAATCTCCTGGCTGACATGGGCGAAATCCTCCGCATATCTTTAGGGAACGGCCCGGACAGATATGATGGAAGAACCAGTCCCCATTACCACTTTATCTGCAGTCAATGCGGACAAGTGCTGGACATGGATATTGGGCCTATGCCGGAGATTGATGCAGCGGCACGTCAGAATTTTTCTGGTGTGATTACTGGTCACATTACACATTTTTTCGGACTTTGTCCGAAATGTAATATTAAAAATACTTTTATAAGAAAAGGAGAATAAAAAAATGGCTAAATTTGTATGTACTGTATGTGGATATGTTCATGAGGGAGATTCCGCACCGGAATCCTGTCCAGTCTGTAAAGCGCCTGCTGAGAAATTTAAAAAGCAGGAAGGTGAAAAAACTTGGGCAGCAGAGCACGTAGTAGGCGTTGCAAAAGGTGTCAGCGAAGACATCGTTGCTGATTTAAGAGCAAACTTTGAAGGAGAATGTTCCGAAGTTGGTATGTATCTGGCTATGGCTCGTGTGGCTCACAGGGAAGGATATCCCGAAGTTGGCTTATACTATGAAAAAGCCGCATGGGAAGAGGCAGAGCACGCTGCTAAATTTGCAGAGCTGTTAGGCGAAGTTGTAACAGACAGCACAAAGAAGAATTTAGAGATGCGTGTGGACGCTGAGAACGGCGCTACCGCTGGTAAGACGGATCTGGCTAAGAGAGCGAAAGCTCAGAACCTGGATGCAATCCATGATACGGTTCATGAGATGGCAAGGGATGAGGCTAGACACGGCAAAGCATTTGAGGGCCTGTTAAAGAGATATTTTGGCTAAAATAGAAAAATCTGTAAGATAAGGCTTTTAGAGAGGAATAGGTGCGTTTGCGCCTGTTCCTTTTTTTATTTACAAAACAAACATGATAAATAAAATAAGATATGTTTTCCTGATATCTCTGTTTGCCAAAAGATATACGCTTCCAAATGCCAAACCGGAAATAACCGTTACAATCCCGGTTAATACATCTTTCGTAAAAAAGTGTCCAATTCCCCATGTCACAGCAACAATAATACCGCCGTAAGGAATATTCGGCCTGTGGAACCACTTTTCAAAAGCTTTTTGTCCAAACACAAGGATAAGCATTACTAAAACAGTTTCAAAAATATAGTATATGTACTGAAATATAAATTTCACCGGGCCGTTTGCATAAAATTCTTTTATAACCTTACTGCCATCCCAGCTAACATAAGATACAACCAGGCTGCCCGCAATAATGACAAATATCAGCAGCCATTGCCAGAGAGCCATTTTATTTCCTTTTTCAAACAGGTCAAATCCATATTTTTTCTTTGCAAAACGAATCATAAACCAGCTTGCAGTCCCCCATAAGATACAAGTAAATATCCAATGCATGATGTTTTGCATATCTGTCCACTGACTGATAGGCCCGCCGTATAAAACAGGTTCTGCCCCAAAAGCCAAAAGCAGTTCCAGTCCCACACTTGCAAAGGCCAATACAGCTAAAATCAAATAATTTATTCCGGATGCTTTTTTCATATAAGTCTTCCCTTCCTGTTTATTTCCTGTATTACTATATCTCTAAAACAAGGGCATGTCAACTAAGTCAAAACAAATAGCTGTACTTTCTGCACTGTTCCCGTATAACCTGCATAACCCGTTCCTTAATCTCCTCCGAATAATATTTCTCTTTTTCCAGCAGTACCCAGACATCCTTTTCCCCAAAATTAAACTTAATATGCTGTCCATACAATTTTTCCGCTGCATCTAATTGCTCATCAAAATCCTTGCCAAATGTTTTTGATGTAACTCTTCCTATTAATTTTTCCAATGCAATATTCAAAGGATAATCCATTGTTGTATCTGACAGCAAGCCTGCGCCATTGTCAAAAATAGGACAGTAATGATATTTTTCCTCCTCATCCATTAGTACTGCGATATTATGGGTATGCCTGTCTTCATTCAGGAAAAATGCATCTATTGTCAATAATTTGCTTATATACTCGCCAAAATGCCTAAGTCCGGTAATCCGTATCGTCTGTTCTGTCAAAAACCGAATTCTATCCTCCATATCCCTGATCAAATAGATACTTTTGTTCAAGCTTTCCTGGTAAAAATTCTGAAACAGACGCTCCAGTGTTATGAGACGCCATCCCTCCGAAAGAAAATTTGTACTGCTGCAGCCCAAATATCTGGCATATCCACAGCAGATTTCTTCCGTATTGTAACCGATATATTCTCCTTTTTTTAAATTGGACCATTCCAGCAGATTTGATACCACATATTCAGCCAGCCCTTCATACCCGGTGTAATCAGCTTTGTACCATATTTCATTTTTATACCATTTTAACTGATTTCCCTTTGAAGACTGCCTGTTATTTGTTCTGATATCCTGCTCTGATAATTCTACCATACCTCACCTCTCTATTTTTATCCAGAAATTATCTTCCGCCATCCTGCCCTGGGTTTTTTCTATGATCATTAACGGTTCATAAAAAGGCAGGTCAAGTTCTCTCAAAATAAGTTTCATTTTGTCACGGCTTCTGGGAAAGCAACGGCTCTCCAAAAACTCTTCATACTGATCAAATGTGGGTCTTTCCTCTCTGCCAAAAGCCCTGAAAATATAATCTTTCGTATAATTATATACTTTTACCAGCCTCTTCCGCTCCTCCACATCAATTATAGTGCAAATCTCATCCTCATGCATATACCACAAACGCATTTGATATGCCCTGGCAGGTATCTCCAATTCCTCCCTGATCTGGGGGTATTCTCTCAGAACTTTCATCAATGTCACAATTGGTCCTGTAATTTCTTTATCGCTGCCCTCCCATCGTTCAATGGTTTTCACGGAAACATTACAGAGCTGGGCAAACTCCGCCTGGGTCAATTTCAAATTTTTTCGTATAGCTTTTATGTCTTTTCCACACAATACATTCGAAATGGCAAATAATTTCTGTTCCAAGTTACCCCTCCATTCATAAAAACAGTATATTTCTGCTACGGTATTAGTATACCCTTAAAATAAGGGTCTGTCAATATATTTTTCCCCTTATTTTAAGGGGTTAACAATCCTCTGCAACTGTCCGATATAAAGTTTCAGTCAGATGTTCTCTGGCAGCCCGTAACTTTTTAACCAGCACGAAAGGAGGTCAATTATGACAAAGCAAATGTTTCATTCAGGAAAAAGACAACTAAATATCAGGTGCAGGGCCTCTTTTACGGCTAATTAAAATTTGGTTTATTTATTTTCATTTATTATCTATGCCGAAAGGCATCTCTATGCAGCTCTTCGCTGCTGTTTTTTCATAGCCAAAAAAGCACATAATACCATGCTGTGCCAATATAAAAAGAGGACTGTGCCGTTTTGTGAGAAAGGATTTATATGAATTTACCTATTACAGTGACACAAAATGACCTGTTGGAAATATTGTTAAATGTAGCGCCCATCCGGCCTGTTTTCATCTGGGGAGCGCCGGGCATCGGGAAATCCGCCCTTGTGGAAAAATTTGCCCGGGAAGTGGGGCTTCCCTGCGTATCCCTTTTGGGAAGCCAGTTGGCGCCGGAGGATATTATCGGCATCCCCAGAATAAACGGGGAAACTTCCGAATTTCTCCCCCCGAAAATGATTGCAAGAAAAGAACCCTACGTGCTGTTTTTAGATGAGTTAAACGCCTGCTCCCAGGAGGTGCAGAAAGCATTTTACAGCCTGATTCATGAGAGAAGAATCGGGGAATACCATCTGCCGGAGGGCAGTATTGTGGTGGGGGCAGGAAACCGGGCAGAGGACAGCGCCATTGTAAAAACCATGTCCTCCGCCCTGATTAACCGCATGTTCCACGTGCAGATGAAAGCCGATGCCAGACAGTGGATCAAATGGGCGAAAGGTGTGGGACTCCATCCCTGGGTGACGGATTATATTTCCCAGCGGCCTGACCATCTTTTTTCAGAGCCTCCAAAGACGGAAGAGCCATTTTCCACCCCAAGGTCCTGGCATATGTTAAGCGATGCCCTGACAGAATACCACGCAGGGGAAAAAGATATCCCGGCGGAAGTTCTGCGCATGATTTCCTATGCATGTTTAACTCCCTCCCATGCGGGGATGTTTTTGGCCTACACGAAAAATATTAAAAATTCCCACCTTTTGGATGACATTATTGCCCAGGAGGCAAAATGGCCAAAGAAACCGGAAGACCGGGATTTGCTTTATTTCCTTGCCCAGTCCTTCCGGGGAAGGCTGCTTACAGAGCTTCCCAAAAGCAAACAGGACCTCCCAAAGGGCACTATACACTTTGTCTACCGGGCAAAAGCAATGATAAAAGAGCTTTCCGTTATTAATTTTGAAATTGCCCAGATGACAGTGGCCTCAGATGAAGAAGAAACTCTCCCCGACTGGTTTATGGTGGAAATCATCAGAGATTTGCCAAGGCTGGTGGACACCCTGTAGATTTTGGAAAAAGGAGAAAAACATGGCTTATTTACATAAAAATTATTACACAGATGAAAAAGACATTCCTCCGGGAGAAGCACGCTTTTTATCGGGATTCCAGATATTTGAGCAGCACATTCTGCTGGGCAGGTTAAAAGGGGATATCTATATTAAGAAGGCCCATCTCTCCTCCGGGGAAAGCGCGGCCTGTGTGACAAAATACGGCGACGTCTACGTCAATACCCAGGCAAAACTTTCCCCCGGGCAATGGGCCTATGTCATCGCCCACTGTCTTTTACATCTGGCCTTTGGGCATTTTGATGCCCAAACTATGCCCTTTCATGGGAAGGAAGATTTTAATCCCCTGGTCTGGAACAAGGCCTGTGACCTTTACATCACCCGGTTTTTAGCAGACATTCAATTCGGGGATTCTGTTTTTGAAGAGCCAAGAAATGAGTATACCATCCGGCTGAATGATGAGAGGAAAATATACAGCCACCTGTTGGAAACCGAAGGGGAAACCATAAGGCAGACTTACGGAACCAACTCCCCCCGCCGGGGAGATATGATTGATTTGGAACATCCTCTGTATTATAAAAGCGGGGAGAGCAATACATACGCCGCCGCTTTTTCCTACGTATTATTCTTTAGATTATCTACATCCCAAATCACCATTTTTACCCAAATTAGTTGAATCTATGGATGTATCCAGCCTGACGGACAATCCATCACTTTCTTTACATCTGCGTTTTCTGTGTTATCATACTTTTGTAACCCGATAAAAAAGGCAGGAACCCCAACCGACCAAAGTTAAGCTCCTGCCATCGTCTGAACGCGGCTTGCGCCGCCTTATTACACTCTTATGATAACCTTATCCATTGAAAACTGCAACCCTTTGAATCAAAACGTTTACAATGACATCCTTTCCTCCATCCAGTTCCACCAGCTCACATGTACATGCGGCCATTCCGCCTGCCTCTCTGTCCATGGCTATTACCTGCGTGGTCTCAAGACCCCTGACGGCATCATCCGGCTGCGCATCTGCCGTCTCCGCTGCCATGAATGCCGCAGGACACATGCACTCCTCCCATCCCTCATCGTCCCTTATTCACAGGTATCTGCTCCCGACCAGGCCGATATCATCCATTTTTTCCCGGATAAGCACGCACTCCGTTCTCTTTTGGACCGCATTCCCTCTATCGATGAGAACAACGTCAAATATATCATGCGATCCTACCTGCTCCACTGGAAGCAGCGTCTTCTTTCCTGCGGCATTCCCATCTGTCCCTTAAAGGAACTCGTTTCCCGCTGTTTTTCCGCCTACTGCCGCCAGTTCATGCAGGTTAAACGCACCCCGAATATCTTATTCCCAATGACCACATAACCTTACACGACAGCCCCTGTCCCTGCGCTTATACTGTATCCATACACTTTTATAAGGAGGTTTTTTACATGACACAGGATGAAAAACACGCTGTCGCCCTGATGCGCTACGGCGCCATTGCTCCTCTGGTCAGCGGCACGAAGGATGATTTCCAGAGTCTTGACGATTATTACAGGGAGGCGGCCGCAAAGTCTTATCCGGCTCCGGACGGCTCCGCAAAACATTTTTCCGCCGCTTCCATCGAAAGATGGTACCGTGCTTATTTAAAAAACGGTTTTGACGCACTCATGCCAAAAAGCCGTTCGGACTCCGGCAGGAGCCGCTGCCTGGATGATGAATGCCAGGAATTTATCCGCCACATGAAGACAAACTATCCCAGGATGCCCGCATCCATGATCTACCGCTCTCTCCTTGATAACGGACTCATCTCCGGGACTTCCGTTTCCGAATCCTCCGTCAGCCGTTTCGTGAACCAGATCATGGCCGAGAACAGGATGACGAACAATAAGGATATGCGCCGCTATGAACGTCCCCACATCAATGAGGTCTGGTGCGGCGATTCCAGCGTCGGTCCCAGGATGATCACGGAAAACGGAAAACAGAAAGTCTATATCATTGCCCTGATCGATGACGCAAGCCGTTTTATCACCGGCATTGACATCTTTTTCCAGGACAACTTTGTGAACCTCATGTCCGTCATGCGCTCTGCCGTCTCCAAATACGGCAGGCCAAAGGTATTCAACTTTGACAACGGCAGTTCCTATAAGAACAGGCAGATGGAGCTTCTCTGCGCAAGGATCGGCTCCACACTTAATTACTGCCAGCCTTACACACCCACTGCAAAGGCAAAGATCGAACGTTGGTTCCGCACCATGAAGGACCAGTGGATGGCTTCCCTTGATATGCGCACCTTCCATTCCCTTGACGAACTGCGCTCCTCCCTGTACGCATTTGTTAATGCTTATAACCAGGCTCCCCATTCCTCCCTCGGCGGAAAATCCCCGGTGGACCGTTTCTTCTCCGAACCTGATCATATCCGCCGGCTGGATGACGTGCAGATCGAACGGGCTTTCCTTCTGGAAATTGAAAGAACAGTTTCCGCAGACAGCGTCATCGTTATTGACCATACGGAGTACGAAGTCGATTACCGTTTTGCAAAAAGACGCATCCGCATCCGCTATTCCCCCGATCTGAAAGAGATATTTGTTGTGGAGCAGGACGCCTCCCTTACGCCTGTAAAGCTCCTGCACAAACACGATAACTCCATGATCAAAAGAAATAAGACTTATCTTTGCAGAGGTGATGAATGATGGATTACATTGCACGTTTCGGTCTGGAATTCAACCCGTTCCTAAAGAATTCCAAAGAGATCCTCGTGGAAAATGAGGAATCCCACGAGGTACGGTTCCGCCTGAATTATCTTGTGGAGACCAAAGGCTTCGGCCTCCTGACCGGCTCCCCGGGACTCGGCAAGACAACGGCGCTTCGTTCTTTTGCCGCTTCCCTGAACCCTTCACGCTATAAGGTGGTCTATTCAAGCCTTTCCACCCTCACCGTACAGGAATTCTACCGCCTTCTGGCTTCCTCCTTCGGGGCGGAACCTGCATCCCGCAAGATAGACAACTTTAAGCTCATACAGGACTCGGTCAACTATCTTGCCCTTGAAAAAAGGATCACCCCGGTCATCATCATCGATGAGGCCAACCACATGAATGGAGCCGTTTTAAGCGACTTAAAGATACTGTTCAACTTTGAGATGGATTCCAGGGACCGGGCTGTTATTCTCCTTGCCGGACAGCCCCAGTTAAACAATACCCTGCGCCTGAACGCGCATGAACCGCTCCGCCAGAGGCTTGTCATGAATTACAACATGGAGGGCCTCTCAAAGGAGGAAGGACGCATTTATGTCACGGAAAAACTAAAAGGCGCAGGATGCAGGCAGACGGTCTTTGAGGAAAATGCCCTTGAGGCAGTCCTTAACTCTGCCAACGGCACGCCGCGTGTCATCAACCGTATCTGCGATGCCTGCCTGCTCATTGCTGATTCCAAGGAGCTTCATACAGTAACCGGTGAGACCGCCATGCAGGCCATCAATGATGTCCAGCTTGGGTAAGCATTCGCAAATCCAACGTTTTGCGAATAGTCAACGGTTGAGATACAATTCAGGGCAGGCAGTTGAAAACAAGGTGAAAACAGGGTATCCCGCAGTTCATGGGGTACCCTGTTTTCTGAATTGTACCTGGAAACAGTACAATTCGTGTCCAGTGCCTGGTCATGCTGCTTTTTAATTGTACTGACAATTCATGTGCTGTTCCCTTTCTTCATGTTTCCGGACGGTGCAAAAAGAAAAACTGCAGGAATTGTTTATACAATACGGCTCCCGGGCAGCTCTAAATAAACTGCGCAAACAGATGCAGCAACTTTGATCATTCTTCTAAACAACACCAAAAACGGGTGCATTTAATGTGAAGAAAGTAGATGCAGATAATTTGCCGAACAACACATAAGCTCACTGCCAGCGGACATGACATCCATCAGCCCT
>Ga0137307_101073_pt1 | contig 27436 bp, 30 predicted proteins | sample NAcewD2O_March_2_FD_97180 | JGI IMG/M metagenome (GOLD analysis project Ga0137307, IMG submission 97180) | Mouse cecal microbial communities from Vienna, Austria - N-Acetylglucosamine amended D2O_March | ecosystem: Host-associated > Mammals > Digestive system > Large intestine > Cecum | place... | reverse complement strand
CGCCTGGGATCCTGACAGCAGTATCATGGATCTGGTATCGGATGCCTGGGCAGGACTTGGCTCCGCCTTTGGACCGCTGGTTGTCTGCTCCCTCTTCTGGAAACGGACAAACCTGCCCGGTGCCATCGCCGGTATCCTGTCCGGCGGACTCTTCGTCATCGTCTGGGACTATCTCCCCATCGTGGGCGGACAGACACCATACGCTGCCACCGGGATCTATTCCCTTCTTCTGGGATTCTTCGTCAGCCTGCTCTGTATCGTCGTAGTCAGCCTGATGACAAAAGAACCGGAACAGGAAATACTGACGGAATTTGAAAAGGTAAATAATTACACAGAATAGTAAAATCGGACAGCACTAACCACACAATATCTTACTGGCGGCTCCAGAGATAACAGTATGCCTGCGTCCTCGCAGCAAAAATCTCTGCCGCCAGTAATTTTTTTACCTCTTCCCTGGTGTACCATCCCGCTTCAATCTCTTCTACCGCAGAACTGCTCTTCTGGAATGTACCGGATGCCGTACCTACCAGACATATATTGCTCTCATTGGAAAAGCCCACCGCACTGTAGCTGAGCGCCATTCTGTCACGGATCGCCAGCAGATCCAGCCCGGTTTCTTCCTTGAGTTCACGGGCAGCACTCTGTTCCGGGGTCTCGCCCGGATCAATGAGTCCGGCAGGAAAATTGTACACCCAGTTTCCCAGTGCCATGCGGAATTCCCGGTTGAGAAGGATTTTTCCCCCGGTCTCGTCATGCATGATAAGTACCACCGCATCCGGCTTTTTCTTCTGCAGCTCCTCCTGCGTATCGATCGCCGGATTCCGGCTGATCATTTCATAGACTTTCTTTTTTCCTTCTCCTGTCTCATACGTGATATCGTAGCGGTGAATAAATCTGCCGCTGTGGATTTTTTGGATGGATTGAAATTTCATATTGCATTTCCCTGCCTTCTGTGTTATATTTTGTTACAAACCTCCCAATACTCCTTTTCGAAAAAGGAGGGAGTTTCTATGATGAAATATCATTCTAATGTTCGATGGATCGTTTTGACACGTAAGCTGTCTGCTATCCTTATCCTGTTGGCGGTGACCGCCGAGGCATTGTATATTCATTCGCCTAAGTCACAGGCTTCTGGTTATTCCGTTATTATTCTATCACACTATAACAAAACTTTAAAGATTGGACAATCCTTTTATCTTTCTGGAATTTCCAGCAACTTCAAAAGAATCTCGTGGAAGAGCAGCAGTTCTAAAGTTGCCTCTGTCAACACATACGGCCAGGTTACGGCAAAGAAGGCGGGCACCTGCAAGATCACAGCTAAAGTAAGCGGCGGGGAAGCGAGCTGCCGGGTTACCGTCCAGAAAACTGTTCTCACGCTTTCGGCAGCCTCTGTATCTATGGAGAATGGAGCCTCTTTCCGTCTCACGGCAAAGACTTCCAATGGCTCGCCTGTTACCTGGCGGTCATCCCGATCCAGCGTGGCAGCCATCGATGAATATGGAAGGATTGAAGCTGTGAAGGTTGGCGAGACGGTCATCACCGCTGCAGCTGACGGCACCAAAAAGAGCTGCCGGGTCACCGTAAAAAAACCAAAGGTGACGCTGAACCGCAGCACTCTGTCACTATACCGCACACAGAGCTGCCGTCTCACGGCAAAGGTTTCCTCCGGGCGCACGGTATCCTGGAAATCCCGCAAAAAAAGTATTGCCACAGTGGACGCCAAAGGACTTGTGACTGCAAAAAAACATGGTACTGCTACGATCACTGCCACGGTGGACGGAGTGACAAAGGAATGTGAGGTCACAGTTGTACCGCCTGCGATCTCGCTAAGCAAAACATCCGTCTCTCTCAAAAAGGGCAGATCCCTGGTACTAAATGCAAAAGTAAGCTCTGGTATCAAACCGGTCTGGACAAGCAGCAAAAGCAGTGTCGCCTCCGTAAGCAAAGAGGGAAAGGTCACGGCACGGAAAAAAGGAAGCTGTTACATCTATGCCGCAGAAGACGGAACAAAAAAAGGCTGCCACATCACTGTGACGGCCTGAAGATCACACAAACCAGACGGATCCATGCGGGACTTTACGATGCCCGCAGGATATCTGACTGATCACTATATGTAAGAGTATTGGGAGGTCCGGTCTGGCAGCATCGGTTTCATATATTTCATGCCGAAGCTGCCGGACCTGGTATTTTTTCAATCCATTTTCCTGTTTTTAATAATTTCCCTTTCACATCCAGTACCACTTCATAGCGGTCTGGTGGCAGCTGATCCAGCCATGTACAGACATAATAATAAACATTTCCAAACACATCTGACATCGTCTGTTCTGTATCGTCATAGAAGGACGCATAGATTTCCTTTTTCCCGACAAAATAAATCCGTCGTATATCGTGATCGATCCCCCCGGCAAAAAGAACATCTTCTTCTATAAAAATATCTTCCGGAAAGACCGATTTTCCTGTATTTTGTCGAAGATCTGTCCCTGCTCTCTCCTTTTCTGAAAGAAGTCTCGGCCGCTGCAGATCCCCGCAGAAATAGTCATCCGTTTCCGGATTATAGCAGAGCGGCTCAGCAAGCCGGGCAGCATCCGGGGTAAAATCATACGCCCGGAAAAAGCCTGGTTTTACATAAATCCTGGACAGACATTTCCCCGTATCATGGTCAAATTCATAAATCCCTCCGTTATAGCCCTCCAGCGGTCTGGCAAACATACCTGCCATGGAATAAACCCGTCTCTCCTCAGGACAATAGATACCATTGGAACGGATCTTTGATTTGCGGTGCCCAAAGCTCTGTGCCAGGCGGACAGTCTTTTCCTTTTCATTGATCTCATAAATGCTCACATAGGACTGCTTATCATCGTCAAAGCTTTCGGCACTGCGCCGTCTCGCCCAGTGGTTGTCAAATACCATCATCCGCCTGCAGTCCGGATCATCACCTTCTTCTCTCTCCAGAAAAAGAGCCGCGTGCTGCTGATAGATCCAGCGTACATTACCAACCGGTTTGAGGAGCTCTGACTCTACGGTACTCCCTTTCCAGAAATCCGGAGGGGCCAGGATCCAGCGAAGCTTCTTCGTCGTATAATCCACACTGACAACCGAATGAAGATTGCGCAGAGAGATCAGCAGCGAATCATCCTCTTCATAATAGACAGCCGAATTGATGTGCGCCCAGTCAAACCAGTCAACATAGGACGGATCAAACAGCTGGTCCATACGGAGATTATACACGACTTTCCCGGTTTGCCGGTCCAGCTCTTCCAGCAGGTCCTCGGAATGTCCTTCCATCGTCCCGCTCCCCACCAGAAAGTTTCCTCCCGGTGTTTTCTCCTCCAGGGTATGGTGCATTCCCTTCTCAGAAAAATACGTCTTATGCACCCTTCCCAGGTAATCCATATCATGTCCCTGTACTGCTGTTGGATTTGTATAAGTCGGTCTGGATACTCTCTTTTCCATGAAAAAGAAACGTCCCCCGGCAAGCGGAAAGATGCCATATCCTTTGACCTGACGGCGCAGATAATAGCGGATTTCACCAGCCTTATCAAATGCACAGGTACGGATATCCAGCCCTCCCGATATCAGGATGTTTTTAAATGCCGGCTCCTGCGCCATCTTTTTTATGTCGAAGAGGTCATTCAGATCGGAAGGGATCCGTCTTGTCTGAACAGGGATCGTCCGTTTCCCCAGCACATTCCCCTTTTCATCAATCAATTCAATCTCTACTGGATTCTCCCTGCCTGCATACAGACCAAGGATTGGCACCCGGTGCAGTCTCGATGGCGGAAGCTCAGCACTGTAGGCATTGTCCCCCTGTACTGTGACACGCACCCCGCAGACTTCGGAGGTCTGGAACAGCGCCAATGCTGCCAGAGGCGCCTCACCGTATGGATTACGGATCACAAACATATGCCAGAAGGTATATGTTCCGCTTTCGAGAAGGATCTGCAGATAACGGTCCCGGCAGAGTGTCTTCATCGCAACCGACTGATGCCGTGAAATATTCGTGCGCAATGCTGCCGTGCCGGGCCGCACAAAATCCTTTTCATAAAGATTTGCCCGTTTCGTCAGCCACTGGATACCGGCATAGGTTACCTTGCCTTTATCTGGAAGGGTAACAGTCCATTTTCTGGCATCCCGTTTAAATAAACTGCCGAGCTTCTCGATTCCCCTCTCTAACATCTTCCTGTAATACAGCATAGGTTATTACCTCCAAGATACTTTATTTTTCCCTACTCTGCCAATGATCTCCTGCCAGACTTTTTCGGCACACTCCTCCGGCGTCGTCCCCTCTGTCTCCAGCACCAGCTCCGGGTTCAGCGGCTCCTCATACTGCGAATCTTTCCCTGTGAAGTCCGGGATCTCTTTCCGGTACAGTCCCTTCGGGTCCCTCGCACGGCACACTTCCAGGCCCGTGCCCACATACACTTCCACGAAGTTCCCTTCCCCCGCGCGCTCCCTCGCAAACTCCCGCATCGCCCGGAACGGCGAGATGAACGATACCAGCGTGATGATCCCCGCATCCCGGAACAGCGCCGCGATCTCGGCGACACGGCGGATGTTCTCGTTCCGGTCCTCTTCCGTGAACCCCAGGTCTGCATTGATCCCCAGCCGGATGTTGTCCCCGTCCAGCAGGTATGACGCATACCCCGCGTCTGCCAGCTTTTTTTCCACCTCCACTGCTATCGTTGACTTCCCGGCCCCCGTGTAGCTGCCCAAAATTTTTGTCACAACTTCTCATTTTTTTTGTCACAAATTTTCGGGAAATATTTCCCGATTTTAGAACGAGAAAAGGGATGTGATTACTCATCACATCCCTCTCTCTTTGGCTTTCGGTTTCCATGCTCTTCAATCACCAGATACTTGCCTGTCTTTGGCACTTTATTAGGAATTACCTCTATCAATTCATTCAGTGAACATCCTAAAACCTCACATATCCGGTCTATATGCTCTACCTTCAGACTAATAGTGATTTCATTATACCATTCACTAATGGTACTAGGTCTTATTCCAGTAAGCTCTGCTAATTTTTTCTGAGACATTCGCTTTTCTCCGAGAAGCCTTGAAAGGTGTATTCTTACCATAATAATGCCCCTGCGATATAATTTATCACATTCTGTTGCATTATTCAGCGTTTTGTTATTTTATAACGCTTTTCGTTATGAATAATTTTTGATGAGCAACTCTTTGTACCTTGGCTTTTCTTTCCCCTTTCCCATTACCAAGTTATGTGTCCGGTCAACCTCCATGATGCTGTAGCCATCATAAAGTTCCCGGATATATTCACAATCGTTGTAAGACAATAGAAACTTTCCTTTTATCCTTCCTAACGCCTCTTTAAGCCTTACATGATCCTCCGGCATAAACCTGTCCGGATAATACTTCTCCGTTTCATAATATGGCGGATCAAGGTAAAACAACGCATCCTTTTTGTCATATGTTTTGAGAATACGCTCAAAATTCTGATTCTCTATGACTACCATTCTGAGCCTTTTTGACACCTCCGATATGTACTCTATTGCATTTGCCATGTCTTTAGGACGCACTCCAAATGTCCGTATATCCGAACCGAAGCTCTCTTTAATCAGGATATAGAACCTTGCAGCCCTCTGGATGTCCGTCAGACCTTTGACTTCCATCTGCTCTTTTGCATCAAAGAACTGCTCCCTTGACATAAGTATAAATTCCAGTTCCTTCTGGAGAGCTTCCGGGTGATGCTTTGTGCATCGGAACAAATTGACAAGGTTTCCGTTCACATCGTTGTAAACTTCCATCTTAGCGTGTCTTTCAGACGAAAACAACACCCATCCGGCTCCGCCAAACACTTCAATGTAACGCTCAAATGTCCCCTGTTCAGGGAAAGCCTCTAAAATCTTACTTCTAAGTAACTTCTTACCGCCAATCCAACTGATAAAACTATTCATCATAATGCATTCCTTCTTTCAAATAATAATGTAGGGCATTATTATCAAAGAATACATAATGAATTACTCTGCATCTTCCTCCGGAAGTGCTGCGATTTTCTCCTGAAGCTCATTTATCTGGTCACGAACCGCCTGACGCTGCCTGCTTAATTCCTCAAAGTCATATGGCAGCTCCTTTCCTGCAAGCTGGTATTCCATACACTTTGTAACCTTCCAGTCCCCAATAGGGGAAGAATTACATGACAGGCTCGATTCCAAGTCCCTAATCTTTTGCTCCATTATCTGCTTTTCGTCCATTACCAATTCCTCCTTCAATGAATGGCTCTATAAAGAGCTCATTAAACAACTTATCCATATTTTTCAGAGTAGTGTATGAATCGTAATGCTTTTTATCCCCTCGCCATGAAGCATATGCACACCTTATATCTTCAAAAGCAACCTCACCGGCATCCAGTTTCTTGCGGAGCTTTTTGATTTTTCTCCGCATCCTTGTAATCCCGTCCCGGCTGATCCGTTCCACAACCTTCCCGGTGTCCGTCAATATATACTTTATTTTGAGGAAAGTAAACCCTTTTGACAATTTAATAATCTGCGTTTTCTTCGGGTTGATAAAAAGTCCGAGTTCATCACACATCCCCTGTATCTGTGTAAGAAGCCCCTTTAGGTACTCCTTATCTTTGTGGATGATGTAAATGTCATCCATGTATCTTCCGTAATATTTCAGGCTTTTCACAACCTTACAGTATGTATCTATCCGGGTAGGATAGAACACTCCTGATATCTGCGATATCTGACTGCCAATGCCAACGGATTTTTTCATGTATTTTTCCCCGGTCAGCTTTGACTTGTCTATCTCTGCATATTCCAAGGCATTATAGATGGTCTTCAGACAGCCGGCATATTCCTCATCTGTCATATACGACACGTCTATCCTGAATGTATCAATGAGCTTTGCCACAAAATTCATGGTTTCATCATTACCAATTTTTGACCTCATTTCCTTCACAAGTGGCTCATGGCATATGTTATCGAAAAATTTTGTAAAATCAATCAGCAGTATGTATCCTTCGTTGCTGCCATTCTTCCTGAAATACTTGTGAAGATGCGTACTCAGTCTCTTCCGGGCAAAATGGATTCCCCTGCCTTTCATGGATGCCCCATTGTCATATATAAGATACCGTTCCAGTTCCGGTACCAGTACATTATCACATACAGACCTCTGTACAACCCGGTCTGAAATGTGCATTGATTTAATATGTCTTGTCTTGCCTCTTTCATTTAATGGGAATTCATAGAAGTCCTTCTGTTCATATGTTCCATTAGCGATTTCCTTCTGCGTCTGGTTGATATTCCGCAGCAGATTCATTTCATACCGCTGTACGGACTCTTTCCATGATGTTCCCTTCCTGCTTTCTCTAAAAGCATTCAGGAGAGCATTGGCATCATAAATTGATTCCATATCTTTCATATCAGTACCTCGTTTCTAGCACCAACGGACGTATCCGGATGCATCAAGATATATATTTACCTTGCGGAAGGACAAGTTTTCCTTTCCTGTCGGGTATGTCGGCACTTAGCCTACACTTAGCATAGCGACACGAAATCGGGCGGACGCAACCCTCGGCGGAAGCGTTATTATAGTTACTATTACCATTATTGTTACAATTAGCGAACGCCGAAGCCGACACAACAGCACTCATGGGTTGCGACTTAGATACAAAACTTGCCCTGTATTTTATTGTTTCTTACTCTCCTGAATACGTTTCAGAATCTTGTTGTCACTTTTCCTCCAGCCTTTGAGAAGTGCAATCTCCTTCTCAATCATGTCCACATACCGCATATATTTCTGTGCATCAACCGGGACAATGGATATAATATACTGCATTTCCTGAAGAAGCTGCTCGCAATTACCGATTGCATGGTTCTGAAAATTCCTTCTGTCGTAAAACTCGCTCTCATGCATTGGATAAATGGTATTGGCTTGAGTAATATTCATCACCATTCTATGGCAGATTTCCATAAGGTTTGTCCTCTCCTTGTCTATCCACCATGCAGGGAACTCCTCTATGATAGTCCCTATATTTTGGTATTTTCCTATCAGCTCATGAAGCTTCGCTTCATCCTCCGGCTCCATTCCGGCTGTCCCGGACAGCCCTTTTACGCTTCTTACTTTATCCTTGATTCCAAAATCCCTCAGTAACAGAAGCGTGATCTCCTGCCTCAACCTGATTGCATTATTATAGAACTCCAACCCTGAAAGAGCTCTTTTGTTCTTCAGTACCGCCACATTCCATCCTCCTTCACTCCATCCACCCCCATATAGGGGGGTGGATTCACAGATTACCCGATCAGGAAATACGGGCGGACGCAACCCTCGGCGGAAGCGTGATGAAAGGAACTATCACCAACATCGGTACAAAGAGCGAACGCCGAAGCCGACACAACAGCACTCAGCCAATACCAGTACCGGCTTCCGTTATGTCCAATTCCTGCTACCTTCATTGCCGGGTTATGTATGAACAGACTGAACTGCTTATTACGTTCTCCTGTGTCATAGAAAGATGAACTCAGCACCGTTGAACCATACAGTTGAATCTCGCTCATTAAACTCAGTTTGGTATCATACCACTGCCATCCGCTTGCATAGCCTGTAAGTCCTGCCCCTGCATTTGAATTTCCTGTCGTGGACACTCCGTTTGAAAGAAGTGACCTATGGGTTATTATGTGATTTTCATTTGCATTTTGCAATGCCTCCGCATAAACTGGCAACACTTCTTTATGCATCTTTGAATTTACATAACCTCCGGTCGTTTCATTGGTATCATTCATTTTCGCTGTTGTTTTGAAGCAGTCTTTGGGAACTATCGTGGCATGGTGCTTCGTCAATGCAGAATCCCCATTATTCCAAAACGTATCAAAGTCTGCCATGACATGCCGGACGGTCTCTGTGCCACCTATGCTTGTTGTAATCTGCTTATCGTAATAATCACCAATGAATATATCGTCAAAGCCCCCGGAAGAAATCATGCCCTTAATTTCATCAAGGCTGTACCTTGTTGAAAGGTCAATGCCCCTGTAAATCGCATTATGGGCAGCTCCCCCGGAACATAACACCTTATCAATATGCTCCTTCAGCCATCTGTCATTGTTCAGAAGCTGCTGATACCGCACATTCCATTGGTCGCAGTGTCCCGGCGTTTTCGTGGTCATTGCCTCCATTATATCATTGTAAACGGATTCTACTGTTAATTTTGCCATGCTAAGCACCTCCTAATAATTGTCCTCTATTGTAAATGTGGTTTCCGTTTCATCCTTGCCTTTCGGAAGGAAGTTTGAAATTGCAATCACATCACCCTCTGCATCTATCAGAGCCATCTCTGAAATAAAAGTGCCGACCAGCTCATCCTCTGCCAGTTCAATCACATATTCATAACTGGTATCTGAAGTCTTGGCGGATGATGTGTATTCCTTCCTGATTACCTCGTTATTGAGTTTTACATTTTCAGCCAGTGGCGTAATGATGTTCCCTCCGGAATCCACACCACTGGAACCAAGGGCAATCCATTTTGCCTTTGCGAGCTTCCCTGTGGTATGTGTTGCCTCTGCCATCTTTTTTCTCCGTACCGCTGTAATAACATTCTTCATTTACATTACCTCCTGATTTTCTATTCCGTCCAGAATGATGTCCCCATCCTGAAGCCATGTACCATCCAAATAGTGGAGGGCATAGCCTATTATGATTTCCTGCTCCCATGCATCCAGTACCCTGCTTCCATCTGTCAGCCATGAGCCATCAAGGTAAAACAGATTATGCTGCCTGTGCATCCTTGCCTGACGGATTTCCTCTTTATGGGAAATAGATGTCCTGTATCCGTCCCTGACTTTATATACAGTCCTGTCCGAATCTAATAGACAGCTTCCGTCTGTCAGCCATGAACCGTCTGTTTTCCGGTAGTCCCAATAAAACAATGGGATATGGAAAACTGCTCGCTGCCCGATCTGTCCGTCAGGCTCCCGGATATGTATTTCAAATCTCTCATTGAGCTTTGATACGTTGTATGGAAATACCATAAAGCCTTTATACCGGAAGCCAATTTTGACTGGATATCTGCTTCTGTCCGAATCCAGTAAATATCCTCCGTCCAAGTTCCATGTTCCGTCAAGCATACGGTAATTCCAGTAAAACAGCTTCCACCGGTAGTCTGCCCGGCTTCTGGCATCATGTGGCTCCCGGATAGATAAGCTGTATTGAAAACTGTAATTGTCCTTTGCCCCCACCTGCTTTGTCTTTCTGACTTCTTTCTTCAGTATGGCAGTCGGAATTGGATGGGACTCATCTACACTCATTTTGATTACAATATAAAACTCTGCCCATCTGTCAGGCAGCACTCCAGCTTCCAGTAACCGGCTTCCGTCCAAGTCCCATGTTCCATCTGTCTGATAATATACACGTCCTTTGAATTCATTTGCTTTTACCAGCTCTGGCGTGGCATAGCCAAGCGTCCTTACCGCAAGCAGCACTCCCGGATCAGAACCGCCAAGCCTTAACACCTCCGGATAATTTGCTATCCTTGCCCGGAAGTTTTCATCCTCTTCTCCGGGATACCGAGCCATCTTCCTGTCCTCTGCATGAACCGGGAGCATTTCCGGCTCACACGTTGCAAGCATGGTCTGCTCCTCTGCATTGTACAGGCTTTCCAGTGCATCATCGAAGCGTCTGCCCAATACCCGGAACAAAATGTACCACTGGTTTATCGACTTCTTTACTCTTTTGAAGGGGGAAGTCAGCAGATAATACATATAGTCACAAAATTTATCAAACATCTTACGCACCCCCTACATTCAATACTTCCACCTCCAAACTTCCGAGCATCACAACAACATCCTTTTCCTCTTCAATATCTGCAGCCGGTTTTGAAAACTCCACCCTTTTACAGTCAGCTATGCCTTTCTTGAGTGCATACCGCACATCGTCCATATACAGGCAGTTCAATTCCTCACGTTTTCCAAGCTGCAGCACATCTTCGATAATGTGTTCTGCTGTTTCCTTTACCCCTTCAATGGAAGCCTCTTTTGAGATATATATGGCAAGGGTGACATCCTGACGTATGACCGTTGACGATTTGTAAAGAAAATCATCATAATTTCCCTTCAGGTAACTGGTGGCTGCTTCCACCCTCTGCAGCAGTTCCTTCGTAGCCTCTCCCCCTGTGCCTGTAATGATAATGTCTGTTGTACCCTGCCCCCTCGGATGCTGTGCATCCACCTCCACATTCAGGACACCGCTTACTTTCCTTGCCACATTCTTCAGCTTATCCTCCGTAGTCAGTTCTGCAAGTTCAGACCAAGACTCCCCGATTCGTTCCCGGAAATCCTCAATATCTTCTATGTCAGAACCTTCCAGATGCAGCCACCCCTCTTCATTGGATACTGCCTCCACGCCATCAAGATGTATCATGGATATGGTTATCTTCCCGGAAGGTAAATTATAGCTGGTACCGCTTTCTTCCGCTTCCACCAATACCCTGCCACTTTCTTCCCCTGCACCGATAACTGTTGTTTCAAGCACATAATATTTCAGTTCCTTTCCATTTACATCCGGAAGCGTTTTGAACATATGCCCTTTTGTTATCTGCAAAGCATTCTGGTATTCATTCCGGTAAACGGTTATATACCCCTGAGCTTTAACAGCTTCCTTCCTTGTCTTGCCGAAGTCCGGAGCCTTTATCTCAAGCCAGTCCTCATCCGCATGTTTGATAAACAGGTTATTGATGACCGTCCGGGCAAGTGTTTTTATCTCTATGTAAATTGTGACAAATATTCTGATAATCAGGTAAAAAATACCGCCTTTGTTAAAATTGTTTATAATAAAGCCTTCGTCCTCCAGTTCATTCCTGATCCGTTCCATTTCCTCCTCCTCGTCAGGAACCGGGCAGACCTTGTCCAGTATTTCTTCACTTATCATTCACTCTCAACCTCCACTTCCTCCGTTGACAATTCCATGTTATATTCATCATTGGAATCATTCTTTGAGATGGATACGCTGTCATAGTATATGCCATCACGAAATGTTACTTCCTGCGTGGTCTTTGCCAAGTCAAGGTATGTCCTCTTGGCAAGTTTTCCCCTGACACGCTGCATGATCTCCGTCTGTGTAAACTCATCATTCTCTGCATGGACAAAGTCTAACAGTCCAAAACCATATGCCTCATCGCCATCTTCATCTTCATAAAACAGCTCCCCTTCCTCTGTATGTGCTTCCAGTCTCAAGTCCTGTTCCCAGCACTCATCACCAGACACAGTTGCAAAATCTCCGTTTTTATCAGGAACCGGCTGACCATTGGCATCCAGCTTAATGTCTGTATTATCTTCTCCGACTATCGTCATGGTTCATACCTCCCTAATACAAAAACAATGCTTCCACCATACAAAAGAAGAATTACAGCTATGTCCCCCTGCTTCAGTTCGATTTCTGTTTTTACATTCGGTATCTCCGGAAAATCATTGTCAGTGTTCATGGCTTTGTCAAGAATTTTAAGCGTACACAGATACCTCCCATTGATTTCTTTAGACCTGACAACCTTTGCATACATCCCTGAAGGATACTGCACATGGGGATATTTTTCCTGAATCTGCTTTTCCATTTCCTTTTTTACAAATGTCTGAAGCATGTCTGACATCCTATCCGCCTCCTTTGAAATAAATATACATTCGTGTATATCCCCTCGCATCGCTCTTGATGATTGTCTTCTCAACCTTTACTGTCCCTGAATACTTGGAATGTGACACTTCTACCTCTTGGCTGTGGTGTATCCAGGGGACTCCGAGTGTTTCTATCTCATACAGTTCTCCGTACTTTTTCAGGGAAAGTATATTTTCACTCTCCTCCAGAACATAGATGGTTTCCTGCTCTGGTTTGCATCCCCAATAAAAGATTTCATTCTGGAAAAAGAAGTCATTGTCTATCCCCCATGTACTTCCAACCTGTGCTATTGCCTTAATCCCATTCTGCTTATTCACGATAAACGTATCTTTTTTCCCATACTCCGTTCCATTCAGCCGGTATTCTTTAATCCCTGCCTGTGTCAACACATACCGGATGATGTCCTGCGGAGTACAGTCAATAAATGTTCCTTTGATTTCAGTCCTCTCAACCTTTATCATGGCATCCCGGATCATAATTTCCTTCCAGTAATCGCCCTCAGTCCTTCTGCAGTATCCCTGCAGGAGAATGTCATAGTCATCTCCATATCCAAGTTCCACTGTGGCTTTTTCCATATCTTCATACGATAGGATTCCCTGAAGCTGGGATGTAAGTTCCACCTTGCACCAGTCCGACCGGGACTCCCGGCTGCTGAAACATTCCACTTCCATGCCACTGGTTATCTCATACTTTTTTGTGCTGATACGGAACTCCGGGCTGATTAACCTTTTATATCCCATCTCCGCACCTCCTACTTAATTAGCTTTTTCGCCTTTTTCTTTGCTGCAGCTGTGGAACGCTTTTTAGCGGACGGACTTTTGCTTTTCTTTTTTTTAGACTTTCCAAAAGTTTTTTTAATCTGCTTCTTTATTGCCTTTGCCTGTTTGGATGGCTTCAGCTTAATTCCTGCTATCGTTGGAGCAAGCAGCTCCAACGTAGCAGTCCTTTCACTTTCAGCCACTTCATTTTTTGTGCCGAGTTTCTCAAAATACACTTTTGAAATACCTCGTGCTGCACAATCCTCATTTACAACCTTCAGGAGTTTTGCCTTCTTTTGCTTGTATGGTTTGAAAAGCCTCTGCATAGCGGATATCTGTTCTATCTGCGTCATTTTCTTTGAATCTTCCAAAATGAATTCAATAGAAATTTTCGCTGCCTCATAGCCTGTTGGCTGATTGGCTTTTGTTTTTCCTTTGTCATCCTCTATGTTCTCAATCGTTGCAACTTCAGAAATGTCAATGCTCTTCATCTGACCGGAGAGCTTCACCCCTCCGAGTTTTATCAAATGTTCCTGAACTAAAAGCATAGGCTTCCCTCCCTCTAGGTTGTTACCGGCTCATCTGTGGAATTCTGTGCATCCTTAATCTCATCAATCAGTTTGAACAGCATTGGAAGGTCTTTTATCTTCTCGACATCAACCCTGATTTCCAGTTTCTGGATGATTGTATTCCCTTTTCCGTTACCGGACTTTAACTCCTGTATGTCTCTTTCTGTTACTTTTTCTTTGCTCTCAAGCGTCCTTGTCTCTTTCCTCGTCAGTGCGGATATGACCGAGCCAACGCTGCCCCGGCTCTTATCCTCGTCCTGATCCATTTCATTATGGATGAATACTTTTAACTTATCCCACAATGCAGACAATGGAAGAATTGCCTCATCTCCGGCTTCTCCTCCGCCTAACAGTTTGCCTCCGGCTGCTCCAAAGATTGTCGGGGCTGTCATCACGCCACCCTCTGCATACCACTGGATATCAAACTTGGGAAGTGAACCCTTTCCGGCAATACCGAACGGAGCCTCTCCGCCTGTCACACTGATGTGGGGAAGCTTCAGTTCCGGGAGCTTCCAGTTGAAATTGAACACACCCTTTATCTTGTCCACCACTCCGGTAACAATGGCGTGTGCTGCATCTAACTTACTTTGGAAACCGGATTTTATATTGTCTAGCACACTGGTCACAGCATTTTTTGCCCCATTCAGACCGTCTGTGAATTTATTCTTTATGGCTGTAAGTTTTCCTCCTGTCAGATTGTCAATAAAGGACAGCCCTGCTGTAAAGTATCCTTTCACTGCCTCCTGCGATGCTGCCACCACGCCTTTAATTCCTCCGCCATTGGCTTCATAGGCACTCTTGATATTACTCAGTTTCTGCTTTGCTGTGTCTGCAGCAGCTCCCATAATGTTTCCGAAAAATCCCTTGACCGCATTCAGTCCGTTTGAAACGGTACTCTTGATTTTTGAAATTGTCCCTGAAGCGTCTATGCCGACAGCATCCAACGCTCCGCCTACCACGTTCAAAAATCCGTCTACAAATCCACCGATAAATGATAAAATTGCATCAAATCCGTTTATAAAGAAGTCTTTTACATTGTCGACCGCAGCAATCAGGAAGTCACACGCCCCACCGAAATCGCCCTTAAACAAAGCTACAATGGCATTGATTATATTTGTAACAAACGAAACCAGACTGGAGAGTGCATTGGTCAGTGGTGTCAATGCTGCAAGAACACCCTGTATCGCCCCGACAAATGTGCCGACAAAGTAAGTACCTATCACCCCGGCAATCGTGCCTATCACTTTCAAAATCGGCTTCGCTGCTTCATACAGCCCTATGAGTTTCTGTCCCAAGTTTTGGAGTGCAGGCTGCAGTGTGCTCCACGCATTCTGAACCGCACCTTTGACCTTTTCAAACAAGCCTATCCAAAAATTCCTGAAGGCTTCCGACTTATTCCATAGCAGTACAAACGCTGCGACCAGAGCCACTATTCCTATGACTACCCACCCGACAGGGGAGGCTGCAAAAACTCCGCTTAATACTGTCCATGCACCCTTGACCGCTGTTATTGCGTTCTTTGCTGCCAGTACCGCTTTCCCTACTGTGCCGACAACGCCAATTACCGTCCCTAACACTGTCAGGATAATGCCAAGTTTCAATGCAATGTTCATAATGCTCTGTACGGTTTTCTGGTTGTTGCTGATCCACTCCGAGCCTTTCTGTATGACTCCGCTTACTTTGTCCATTGTTTCATTGACAACCGGGAGCAGTCCGTTTCCAAGTTCCTCCACATTGTTATGTATCTGCTGTTTCAGTACCTGAAATTTCTGTGCCGGTGTATTATTGATAGCCTCTGCCATTTCTGTTGTGACAGCAGAACCTTTTTTCATGCTTTCCGCCATCGAATCAATGCCACCCGACAGACCGTCTATATCTGAATACAGAAGGTCAATCATTGCCACAGCTTCATCTGTTCCAAATGCTTCCTTTATCTGCTGCTTCTCAACCGCATCAATGGTATCCCCATACTTGCCTTTGAGTTTTTCCAATATCTCCGGTGTGGAAAGAAGCTGGTTGTTCGCATCCACAAAGGATAGTTTCAACTTGTCCCCTGCTGAAGCTGCTGCATTCAGGAACGCTTTATACTTCGTTGCTGCTTCTGAACCGCTCATGGTAGTCTGCAACTGTCCTAAAATGGCAAGCTGCTCTTCCAAAGGCACTTTATTATTTGTTGCTGTGGCTCCCAGAGTAGAAATTGAGCTTGCCATCTCGGAGCCGGCTGTCTTGTAATTCTTAACCGCTGTTGATATCCCTGCGGAGAACATTTCCCCGAATTCCAGATCAGACATATCATCATATGCCCCTTTATATATACCGTACCCGGTTGCAAACAGCGAACCCATTTCCTCAGTAGTTGATTTTGTTGCCTTTCCGGTCAGTGCTGCAAGCTCTGTAAACTGTGCCACGCCTTCATCCGTCAGGGAGGCAATGCCTGATTTAATATCATACGATGCTGTGATAAAATCACTCTTCGTTGTTCCTGCCCATGTATCCGAAAAACTCTTTGCTGCATCTTCGACTGCCTTTAAATCTGTAACTCCCAAGGAAGAAAGCTCGCCAAGGGCATCCTGCGTATCAAAAGTTGACGTTACGGTTGCAATACATGCTGTCGTGATACCGGCTCCTACACCGGCAAGTGCAGCCCCTGCTTTCTGAACCGTCCCAAACGCATCATCCAGCTTTTTGGTTGTATTTGTGACACTGTCGTTAACGCCTGAGAGCGGAGCTGTCAGGTTGTCCTGCATTCCCATAACCACTGAAAGACGGAATACAGAGTCCATACCCATAAACTCCACCTCCTTGTTATGGCAAAAACCACACCCCCTCATGGAAGCATGGTTTTTATTGTGTATCCGGATGAGCCTCCACATATCCTTTGTTCACGCCGACCTCAATATCCTCTATCCTCATTTCCCTTGCCACCTGAGCCATTGCCATAAGCCGGAAAAATTCATCAAAATCCACGTCCTCAAAGTTTCCGGGAATCATTTCCCTTGGAAGGTATTGATATACCAGAAGCCTCCCATAATCCACAATATTATTTTTAATTTGTTCCGAGTGTTCCTCTATAACTTTTTTACCGTAGTATCCTTAGACAAGCCAAGCATGTTCAGGAGCTTCTCCCCAAGGCTGATTGCCATTGCCGGATATTCTTCCAGAGTGCTTTTCAGTTCGTCACGCTGCTCTTCACAGATATTGTCAAGCACAAAAGTCTTTAATGCCTTTGTGCCGGAAGTCCCGGAGGTCTTAACATACCTGTCATAAGATGGCGTTCCCGGCTTTCTGAAGATGAAATCGAACTCCGTTTCGTTCTCGTCATCCTCCTGAATGGATGTCTCGATTTCATATATCTTTCCATCCATCTCCTTGTACTTCTTACGGAGCTGCTCCATCCTTTCTTTGCCTTCTTTTTCTTTCCTTTCTTCCTCGCTTACTGACAAAGCGTTCTCCAGCTTCGCTGCCGGTGTTACATTCTTTTCTGTTACGTCCATGATATATCCTCCTGTTTTTGTCAAAAATAATGATTACTAAGCACCAAGACCATTCATCTTGATACCGCCCATAGCCATTCCATCAAGGTCAACTTTCATGCTTTTATCGCCCTGTGCTGCCTTTAAGGAACGCTTTGAAAATTTCACATTAGTCAGCACATCCGTTGTCGTTGCTACGCCATCATCCGCATAGCTCACTGTTATTTTCGGGATTATGTATTTATAAAAGTTCTTGTAGCCTTTGCTCTTAATTACCCGAATCATCTCGTTGAAGTCTTCCCTTGTCATGGAGAGCTTGACTGAATTTTTCTGGTTTCCAGTGCCATACCCCCTGATTTTACCGCCTTTTCCATAGATTGCTTCCACTTCCTCTTCATCATCATAAGAGATTTCCTGAAGCTCAATGCTGTCCATGCCGGACACATTGATGGTAACGCTTGACCAGTCATAGCACTTTCCATTTATCAGCTGCTTTGCCATATCCTACACCTCCTATTCTCCACCGGATGCTGCCGGATTGCTCACAGCAAACTTGATATTGAACCTTCTCGCTGTCCCCATCGGAACCCATGTTGCAGCAACATCCAGTGTTTCATCTGCAAGAATATCCAAGTTCTCTGTATCAATCGTTACTTCTCCGGAACTGATTATCTTATCCTTCTCGCAATCTTCCATTGCAATATTGAGATATGCCTCAATCGTCTTTACGCTGCCTTCAAGATTCTCCGGATCAACTTCCGTCTGAATCTTATCCGTTGCCTTCAAATTTACTTCCCGGATAATCCGGCAAAGTACCCGGACATCCTCAATATATCTGAAATCACTCCCTGCCGGGGACATGACATAGCCATTGGATACATAATAATCCTCTTTTCCGTTATACTGACGGAATATGGTGTACCCCATTTCATCAAATTCCCTGCTGTAATCTTCAATCCCTTCCGGAAGCAGCTTGATAAGTTTTGCCGAACTTACCGGGAACTCCTCCACACAGCCGATGGAGAGGCTTTCTTTTGCCTTCCCAATCAATCCGGAAATCACTCCTGCAAGATTAATGTTCTGTGTCCGGAGGTCTTTCCTCTGGTATGTGGCATAAGACAAGGATACGCTTATGAACCAACTGCTGATGCCCTTTCTCTCATTCTCCATCGCAGCCATATATTCATCCAGTGTTTCTCCCTCCCTGCAGCTCCTGCCTTCACAAAGGAAAATCAGCGGTTTCTTATAGGCAGTCAGGAATTCCTCTGCTTCACTCTGCAAAGCTGCCCATAACGTCTTAGTGGAAACACCCACTATATGGCATACCTCAAATGCTTTGTTATACCCGATCAGCTTTTCCACTGCCTTCAGTACATTGGAGTTGTTCATTGTCGGTGCTGTTGTGCTGAATGCATAGGCATCTTCCCCTATGAAGCTCTTTTCCTCCGAAGTGATGTCCGTAAAATCCAGTGACAAGCCAGTACCGGAAATTTCATATTTCCCCCCAAGCGGAATCGTGTACTCCTCGGAGAAATTATTTCCCCCATCAATGGAATAACGGAAGCTGCCCTCATTGGTGTCACCTGTTTCTGTAATCTGCACAACAATGTCATAAGCATTGTTTGGTGTCCCTTTGACCTCAAAGGTTCCTTCCCCGGTTCCTGTATGCGTTACACTCCCGATTTCTCCGGGAACATCCGCTTTCATGGGAATTGCATAGATTGTTTTCAATCCGTTCTCAGTCGCATCTATACACGCATCTGCCAGTGGCGTATATCCCAATTTTGACTTGATATCCTCCGGCTTCATACCATTAGTAATCAAAAGAGGAACATTGCTTTCTGCACTCGATACCCCAATTTTTACCTGAGCGTGTGTCGCTGTGCTTGAATTTCTCCCAAGGTTTCCGTCCTCAACCTCAACATTGATTTCACTGAACATTTTTCTTCACCTCCCTCCCATCCATCGGCGCCTTCCCAAAAGCATCCACCGCATCTTTATAGTCTTTTTCCTTAACCATCTTTCCGGTTTTCCAGCCATTGGCTGCTTTGACGCCTTCAAATACTGCCTCCGGCGTCCCTTCCTTTTCCTTTAATTCTTCAATGGCTGCATATTCCTCTTTCTGTCCTTCCATTTATGCTACCTCCTATTCTTTGTTGGCTTTAACACTGCCAACTTTCGCTGTTATAACATCCGTATCTGCATAGATGCCACCTGTCAGGATGACATCAAATTCCACTGCAATTTTACTTTTCAGAATGCTGTCGTCCCCCTCAACCCAGTCCGCCTTGCCAATCTCAATATCAACCCAGTTTCCATTGACCTCAAGACCTTTAGAAATGCTTTTCAAGAAATTTGTCAGTATTTCCTCTACCTTGGCTTCGTCAGTATCGGCTATGACAATATGCAGCTCCGAAGTCCTTTCAAACAGTTTATTCCTCTGTTTCCGATGCCCCTCTTGGTCTGTATATTTTTTTTTCGAGCCTGAACGAGTGAAATCTTCCCCTGTCCTAAGAACCGCACCCACATGAACCTCATTGCAGTTTTTCAGGCTTTTCATGGATTCGTGTATTTTCCCATGAATGCCTGCATCTTTTAGTTTTTTAACCAAAAAATCTCTTTCTGCTTTCATTTTTTATTCCTCGAATACTTCATCCAGTATCGCCTTGATTTCCTCTTCATCCTCTTTGCTGATTCCGAGGAATGGTCTGGCTGGGATATTTACCCGGACAGAAGGGATGCTCACCCATCTGTCCCCGATCTGGAACCGTAGGTATCTGCCCTTCTTTGCCCTGATTGTTCTCTCATCTCCAAATTGATGCGTTGCTGCATATACCAGATTGGTTCCTACCGCTGCACCGGTTCCGTCCGCCTGTGCCTTAATTGAGTTCTTCAGTCCCACTGATTTTGTAAGCGTCTTGCCACCCTGCCTTGTTGCCCGGATAGATGGCTTCCACTTGCTTCCTTCCGGTGACTCCTCCGAACTGAACCTCTCTACTGTGGAAGTCCGCAGTCCTTCGGCAATGGCATTCATTACTCCGGCTTTGTCAATGCCGGACATCTGCTTTAATCTGGCAAGCAGCTCATCCACTTCTCCGTCTAATCTTACCGATATGGAAGACATCTGCTCACCACCCTCTCATGCTGTCCCTTGTAAATGTCCGCCTTGAGCTTTTCATGGAAAATCCGTTCTTGGCTGCATCCTGTGTGGAATTTCCCTCCGGCACACCTATGTCTATCTTCCCTTCCGCAACTTTGGTCAGGAATGCAATAGCAGAATTATATCTTGTGAGGTATGTCTTTTCACGTTCACTCTCGTCAACGCCTTTACGGGATACCAGATTATACAATGCAATATCTTTTGCAAATTTATTGATGACTTTAGGTGTCTTGGAAAATGGTACATTGTACCGTTTTGCAAGATAACCGTCAATCTCTGCCTGTGCATCATCGACAGCCTGTTCTGCATATGGCGTGACTGCTTTGATTCGTTCTTTCTCATCCTCTATGTAGTCATCACCGATAATCACATTCAGCATGTCCGCCTTCAGCATGTCCAGCACTTCGCTTACAGTACAATATGCCATCTGCTTCACCTTCCTATCCCTGTGACTGTTCTGTGCCATCAGAACCATAAGCCATCTGCCAGAAGCCATATCCGGCATTGGAACGTCCGTCTGCACCCCACACAAATTCATCACGCAAAAATACGTTCTGGTCATCATCTTTCGTCAGGGAAGTCATTTTGATTTCCTTTCTCTTCTGGAAAATGATTGGTTTTAAGAACCGGTTTGTGCAGAGAAGGAACCATGCATCGGGAGTGTCCGCCAGTTCTGTTGCAACAAGCAGCTCCGCTGTATCTTTTAACACATTGGTTGTTCCGTTTATCTGGTCAGCCTTCAAAATCAGCCGGGCAGCTTTCTCATTTGCCGGTGATACAACAAGAAGGTTCGGAACCAGATTCAGGCTCTTGCCTTTGTCCCCGGTAATGCTCATCATTGCTGTCCTTGCAGCTTCGTATGAATCTGCATCCAGCTTGTCATGGGACAGATTGCTTACCTTCTTTTTGCCACCCTCTCCGGAAGGATGATCCTCCGCAAAAAATGTCTTACCGTCATAACACTTCTCGGTAAACCCTGCCTTCAACGCATCAAAGCAGAGGATATCCGGGTGCTGTGCTGCGGATTCGCCCATATTTGAAAACAACGGTGTATAAATACCATACTGGTCATCCTCAATATCATCCCTCGGCACAGATACCGTCATTTCAAATTTCTTGTTCTTGATGATATAGTCATAGGCAGACAGGCTCTGGATTTCCCTGTCACCAATCCACTCACGCATCTGTGGAATCTGCCCCAACCATTTGTAATTGGTTTCCGCTGTTGTGCTTGGTACTGTTGTGGCAATCTTCTCATAATTGCTCTTAACACCCTCAAAGGCTTTGTTGTAAGCTGCGGAATAACTTACATTCAAGCCCTTCAAACTTGCCTGATTTACAATCATTCTGCTACCTCCTATAACATCTCTACTGTCACGCCATCGGTATCAACTGCAAGGATTTTCCCTGCCCTGCTTGAACCCTCTGCTGTGATTGTGACGGTTTTCTCATCAGACACATACGCATCCTTTAAGATATCCGTTTCCTCTATGCTTCCATCATTATCCCACACAAATGCCCCTCTCCTGACCGGAACTGACACAGTCCCATTGCTGCCGGAATCATTGTCCGTATGCCTCATTGCACATCCTGCAATGGTAAGACCGGCAGTCTTGGATGCTGCCACCGCATAACCGTCTGTACCTACCGCAACCATTACTGCCTCGGTAATCGTTGCACCGGCTGCTACCGGGATATTGATATCCATTCCTGAAAGTTTCTGGTTTCCTACTCTGTCCATGACTAATCCTCCTTGTAATATTTTTCAACATCCTCTTTTGAAAGACCGCAGTTTTTCAGGATTTCCATATCATAATCCTGATGGCTGTCTGCCGGGGCATCCTTCAGTTCCATTTTGCCCTGTGGGACAATTACCGGTGCTTTGTCAACAAAAGACTTGAACCCTTCCTTATCGCTCAGGGCATAGGACTTCGCCCATTCCTTCTGTGCTGCAGTGATTTTCCCTTCTTTCAGAGCCATCTGCACCATGTCCTCTGCATTGCGTTCCTTCAGTTCTTCCTTCAGGGCAAGCACCTCGTCATTTCCCGTCCCTGCCGAAAGTTTCATAATGGCTGTAGCCACATCTTCCGTCTTTGCATCTGCCTTCAAACCAAGCAGCGATAATACAACAGAGTTTGCAACCGGTACGGCTTCTTCTGCATCTCCGCCCTCCTTCTTGTTCTCATCGCCTTTGTTTGCTTCCTTTGATGCCTCTGCCAATGCTGCAAGTGCCTTTTCAACATCCTCTTCCGTTGCTGTGTCCGGAAGCCCAAGCAGCTGTGCCAACTTTTTCAGATCCATTTGTGTTTCCTCCTCTTCATAATTTGATATATCAATGGAATTCACGATTGCGAACATCCCATCAATAGCCGGTGTGTTTGTCAGGGCAGCGGAGTGGATGGCTGCTGCTTTCCTGTCCTTTTTCCTTACCATGACTACCGGTGAAAGATACCGGTATTCCCTGTTCCGGAGATATTCCTTTGCTTTGTCTGTCCACTTTACCTTTGCGACAACCGCATCCTCTCCTTTGTAAATGTCCTCAATCCATCCTCCTGCCGGAGCCTGTACATCTTTGAGCGTCTGATGTTCATAGTCAATTACAAGGTCTAACTTCCGGCTCTTGAACTGTTTCCGGATTAATTCGACACTCTCATCATCAACCTCAAAATCACCCTTCTGCGAATGCACATGTCCGAGGGGAAGGATTTTTATCTCCTCCGGTACGCCTTCCACATCCACCATGCCACCGGAGCATATTACAATTCCCTCCAACTTCATCATCTCCTTTTTATTTCCCTTTCTGACAGCGTTATTACGCGTTATAACGCCCCTTTCTTCCTTACTGTAAAGGAATTTACCCTGATACAGTTAAAACCGCACACAGGCGTTTCTGTGCGTTCAGAATTATTTACCGTTCTCCCTCTCCTTAAATGCTTTCTTCAGATTCGGATCAACGCCTGACAAATCAGGTTTCCATGTATCCTTTGCCGGGTTGTTTGAAAACCCTTTATCCGGATACTTATAAAGGACTTCTCCTGTGGAATAATCCACATCATAAGGAAGTTCCCTGCTTACCGGCTCCCCTGAACGCTCCACCTGTTTTTTGGTAAGGCTTATCACTGAGCATCTGCACCGGTATCCGTTTGGTGGATACCAGATATTCCAAATGGGATCATCTGCTGCATATATCCTCCCTTCCATCATTGCATGCGATTCCCTTACTTCCCCATCCCCTGCAGTAACGTATTTCCAATACGGACGCAGCTTTTTTGTCGTGGGGTTCGTCATGCTCTTATAATGTCCTGCGTTATATGCTGTCTGCATATTGGTACGGAATATCACATCTGCATTAAATGGGTTTAACCCCTCATATCCGTTGCGTTCCAGAAAATCATTCATGGTATCCATGAACTCTTTCTTTGTCTTACCGTTCTCACAGGCGTCCGTCAGTTCATCAAGGAACTTTTGGAGAACCTCAAGGCTTGTATATCCTGATACCGTAAACGCTTTTGCCCGGTACTCACTGTCCAATGCCTTATATTCCGCTGCAGTAAGCGGTTTCTTTTTTCTCAGGAACTCAACTGCCTCTTTGAATATGAAATCACCAGTGAGCCCATAGGCAGCTTCGCTCATTCCATGCTCCTTCCTATCAGTTCTGACAAGTACATTGCCTGATGCAGCACATCCTCCAGTTCAGGAGAGTCCATTTCTTCATACAGCCTCCCTACCGCCTTATCATCTTTCAAGGCTTCCCGGAGCGTTTCTAAATCATCCGCTGTGTCAACAATGTTAAGAATCGGCTTCATCATCCCCTGAAAAGCACTCTCTGCCCGTTTCATCGCCTCCGCTGCCATAGCGTCTATCTGTTCCTGTTCCGCCCCTGCCATCTGTTTCAGGCTATGCGTCAGCAGTTCATTATCCGGCTGTGGCTGCTGCATCCGGGGAATCTCTCTTGGTTCAAGCACCATTTCACCATCTTCCGGTTTTGGGATATTGAACTTTTTATAAATGTGGCTCTCCGGGATTTTCAGTCCCATATCACATACAAGGATTTTATATATGTCCACTGTTTCCTTTTGGTCTTCCGCTTCCTGACAGTCAAACGTGAAAAACGGTATATCCACGTTATAACCGAAGTTATATTCCACTAAAGGTCTGATGATATCCCTTCGGATGGTGACCGCAAGTGCCTTTGCATCCGCAACCGTCAGGTCATGCCTGACTTCGTTATGGACTTTCCCCTGTGCATAGGAGCCTCCCCCTGAATCAGAGGAAAGCGTCTGCCCTAACACCGCCTTGCTCATCTGTTCGTCACAATATCTTGCAAGTTTTTCATATATCTCAACGCTTGTAGTCTTCTGGCTTTCGATAAACTCAATCAAAGTGGAATCCGGCACAATCCCGGCTGCATCGCTGCCCAGACTGTAAATAGCTTCCATGAGTGCTTTCTTATCATCGTCAGAAGCTGCTGCACTATATTTTCCCAACCGGAGGGGCATCCCGAACACCTCGCAGAAGGCAACCCAATCTTTCACATCATAATTCTTGAAAAGATACATCCATGAAACCACCCGGAGTATTCCGTTCCGGCTCGTGTGTCCTGACTTCGCTTTATACTTATGCACCACAAACTTATTTTCAGGAAGGGGTACGCCAGAAGGAAATTCCCTCGTGCAGATTTCCATTTCATCTGTCTGGCTGTTCCAGACAAGTTTTTTCGGATGCACATATTCAATGTTTTCAATAATGTTTGAACCGTCTGTGTCAATTCCCCATTCAATTTCCATGACGCTCACGCCTTTACCAATGGCATCCAGCATGTCAATGAATATATCATCAAGGTTCTCTATCCCTTTCAGCTGTTCATCTATAAAGTCAGCCACCGTTTTGTCCAGTTCTTCATCGCTGAATGACTGCACCTCCCAATCAAGACCGGTGACAGCCAGTTTCCTTGTCTGCAGCTGTGAAAATAAATGGGGATCTTTCTCTTCCATCTCTTCAAACAGCTCCATCTGCTCTGACACATCCCCATCATCTGCTGCCCTGAATATTCTCGCAAGCCTCCTTGGCGTCAGTCCGTTGGACGGATAGGTGGAATATTTGTCATTGACATCCCCCACAGCCACCCTTGCCCGGACGGGCTTCCCCTGTCCGGTATCCACTTCAGGATTGAATGGTTTTTCTTTTTTCTTTTTCTTCTTTGCCAACGCCTTTCACCTCCTAGTAGGCTCCTTTCCCCATACGGAACTTCCGCTTGATCAGGCTTTGATACTTTGTGCTGCTTACAATCCCTTTGACCGTCTGTGCAAGCTGTACCGCCATCTGCAGTCCGTCCGGGGCATCATCATTTTTTCCCATAGGGAATTCCTGCATCTGCTTCAGCAGCGTCTTATGTTCTTTGTTAAATTTCAAGTATTTATTTTTTATTACCGGCTGAAGGGATTCAATACGCAGCACCTTATTGACTGTGCTCTGTATTTCCTCGATTGGAATATACTCCCCTTCCTCCACTGATTTCTGTGCCATAACCTCTTTGAAGTAGAACTGGAACTGAACCGTTTCCACCCCAAACTTATAAAATCCTTTTCCATAGTCCCTCTTCAGACGCTTTGACATTTCAAAGACATCCTGAATAATGACATCGGGTTTCCGTTTTTCCACCGAAGCATCCACCACATACATATATCCGGTCTTAGTTGACAGTGCCAGATTGATAATGGAACTCGTATCAGACTTTTTATTTTTTCCAAGTGAAGGATCATTAGAACCTATAAAGATATACTCAGGGTTTTTCCAGTCCATCAGCTCCGGCTCATAATAATCAAACCACTCCGGGTTAAAAGTTGCATTGTCCGGATCAATCGGATCATTCTGCAGCTCACTGTTGAATGATGCCTCACCCTCTGTTACCTTAATTTCTATCAGGTCATAATAGGAGAGCTTATCTTCCCACAGGACTTCCACCCCTTCAAGCATTGCTTCTTGGTTCGCTTCATAGAAGGCTTTCGCATCATCCTCATGGTTTTCATTGAATAAATTGGTGTAAATGCTTTCCCACTCATCCCAGAGTTCCTGATTGACCGCCCATGAAATAACCGCCCTGTATTTCTTAGAATGATACCTTGGGTTCTGAAGCACGTTGTTCAAAAGGGAATCATAATGCAGGACTGTCCCAATATACATAATATCTGTATAGGTATCTCCGGCTTTTGACACTGCTTTCTCAAACCACGACTTGAGCTTCCGCCTCTGTTCCGGCGTGTTTACGTTCTCATCGTTTTCTATATCATCAAGGACAATCAAGTCTGGTCTCCAGTTGCGGTGTTTACGACCTCTGATCTTTTTTCCTGAACCGATTGCCTCCACTTTTATGTCAGATTTTGTGAGAATGACACCTGACCGCCAAGCCTTATCTCCCTTCAAAGAACCAAAATCTTCAATGATGTCCCCGTTTTCCTCCAGTTCTGTTTTAATATCTTCCAGAAAACCTTCTGCCTGTTCGGAAGAGTCTGAAATGAGGATGCAGTAATGCTTGTATCTGTACAGAACCGCATGGAGCGTATCCTTAAAGGTGAAATTTGTACTCTTGGCGTGTCCTCTTGGTGCAGCAATCCCCTGTCTGGAACCCTTCAGCCTTGAAATTTCTTTCGCAGCCTTTGTTGGATTTCTGGATTTCAATACCCCTTTCGACCATATGCCATCCAGTTCCTCATGGAATGCCGGGGATTTTCTCCTGAAATAATGCGAGAGGTATGCCCTTCCAAAATATCCAAGGTCAAATGCTGCCAGTTCCTTCCGTAGTCCTTTCTCGCCTTCTATCTTTTCCCCTACTTCAAAACGCTCCCGGAGTTCTTC
>Ga0137307_101070_pt1 | contig 27488 bp, 29 predicted proteins | sample NAcewD2O_March_2_FD_97180 | JGI IMG/M metagenome (GOLD analysis project Ga0137307, IMG submission 97180) | Mouse cecal microbial communities from Vienna, Austria - N-Acetylglucosamine amended D2O_March | ecosystem: Host-associated > Mammals > Digestive system > Large intestine > Cecum | place... | reverse complement strand
TGCGACTGCTTTTATACAAGTATCCGGGGAGGTTTTCAGGTAACACTGTGGAAGGATTTAGAAAGGACGAAGGCAGAACTTCTCCAGTTGTCCCCTGAAGATGAAACGGAAATAAAAAAATTTGTGAAGCATGTGAAATACGCAGCGGAATGTGAAATGCCAGCTGAGAAGCCTCTGGATGCTATGGGGATTACTGATTATATCCATATGGGAGCTTCCATGGCGGATATGCCAAAGGTGATGAAGGAATACGGTTCCATTGATCTGGAAGAAATGTCCAGGCGGTTTAAACATCCTGCACTGAAGGCACTGTTTACAGATTATCTGCCCAAAGAATATGTTGCAAGTTCTTTTCTCGTTTCTTATGCCAGTATTATATCCGGTAATGGTGAAATACCGATGGGCGGTTCTCTGGCAATGGTGCAGCGTATGGTGAAGCGATTTCAGGAGCTTGGAGGAAATTTATACTGTAATGAACCGGTTTTACGGATTCTGATAAAAAATAAAAAAGCAATCGGGATTGAAAAGGCAGACGGGAAAACAGTGCTGGCAGATTATGTTATCTCATCCGTGGATACGATGGAAATGTTCGGCAATTTAGTCGGGAAAAAGTATATGGATGCAAAATGGCGGTCCTGTTATGCAGATAATGACAAATATCCTCTTTTCACTGCTGTTCAGGCGGCATTTGTGGCTGACCGGGAGGCATATGACGGGAAAGGAACTGTTTTCTTCGACTGCGCTCCTTTTGAAACCGGGGGAAAGAAAGTGGAGAGAATTTCGGTGAAAAGTTACGAGTATGAACCTGGATTTGCTCCCACAGGAAAAATGGTACTCCAGGTAAATGTTCCACAATTCGATAAGGAATACTTTTACTGGAAAGGACTGGAAGGGAAGGAATATGAGAGACAGAAAAAGGAGACAGTAAGGGCAATTGAGAAACGATTGCTGACACAGTTCCCCGGCCTGCAGGGGCACATGGAATTTCTTGACTGCTGGACACCCATTACTTACGAACGGTACTGTAATGCATATCATGGAGCATATATGGGATTCATTACGAAAAAAGGCGTAAAGTCTTTTCGTGTGAAAGGAATCATAAAAGGGATAAAAAATCTGTATATTGCCAGCCAGTGGGTTATGGCGCCGGGCGGACTTCCGGTAGCAGTAACAGCAGGAAAGTTCGCTGTGTGGCGGATTGTTCGGAAAGATAAAAAATGATGGGAAAACTTTATTAACTGGTGCAGAATGTAAAATAGCTACGAATAGCGTAGTATAATATGTACGAGGAGGTCTGAAGAACGATGAAAATTCATATCAGAAATGCAAAACCGGAAGAATATGGAGCGGTGGAAGCCATTATGAAGCAGGTGCAGCAAATGCATATTGACTGGCGGCCGGATATTTACAGATACAGTGACACGGTGCTGCCTGCTGACGTATTTGAACAGGCAGTGAAGGATGAAACATTTTTCGTTGCGGAATATGAGGGAATTGTGGCGGGAATTTTATTTATTATGTACCGACATATCGAAGGTCCAAATCAGGTGGCCAGAAGTGTTATTTTCATTGATTCCATGGCAGTGGATGAAAATTACCGCGGGAAAGGGATTGGACATGCTTTTTTTGAGTTTCTGAAAGAACTGAAAAAGCAGAAGGAATATGACGGGATTGAGCTGCAGGTGAACGGGAAAAATAAAGCGGCTTTTCATATGTATGAAAATTGCGGATTTACTGTGAAATCCATAAATATGGAGCTGTTATAAGGCCTCGGCCGGGGAGAAAACGGTATGGATATCGGTAAATGAAACGGGCTTTTTTCCCTGCGGAAGATATGGTATGATGGGAACAGACAGGAAAATACAGGGAGGATAAGTCATATGCTGAGTATTATTTTTAACAGAGGGTCAAAAGATATAGAAAATACGAATTATGTGTTCAGTCCGGATACATGGTTTAAATATAATTATGAAGAAGAATGGTTTGAAGATGAACTGGTAAAAGAAATGGTTCGGGATGTAGATGATTCAACAGTAATATCAGCGTATTCTATTGACAGTCCGGTACTTGGAATCATTGCGCCCGAACGATTGTCGGGAGGTGTGAAAGCACTTATTATTATGTATAAGGAACCCACGCTTATTGTTAATGCTTCTGCCTGTGGAAATAATTGTGCGAAATGGATACTGGAAATTGGGAAGAGACAGGATATTACCGTGAGACTGGGGTATGAAATGGAATTTGAAGAGCCTTTTGAAATTTCTGTCAAAAACAGTGGAAATGTAATTCACAGTTATGAAGAATTCTTAAAGGAATTTCAGGAGGTGGAAATTTTTGAAGGGTAATATAAGAGTAGTGGTATCTACGAAAAAACTTCGTTATGAACTCAACCTGCGCAGAAATATCACGGTGATTCAGGGAAACAGTGCAAGTGGAAAAACAACTCTGATACAGATAATAAGTGATTATCTTTCCGGCAGAACGGGGCCGGGAACAGAAGTGATTTGTGACAGGAAGTGTGCGGTTTTGTCAGGAGATGCCGAAAGTGCGGTATTACGATTACAGCTGCTGAAAGAAACAGTGGTATTTGTAGATGAGCAGGAAAGATTTTTATATTCGAAATCTTTTGCAGAAGCAGTGCTGGCTTCCGGCTGTTACTTTGTATTTATCACAAGAGATAGTCTGAATATGCTGCCATATAGCGTCCATGAGATTTATTATCTGAAGAACAGCGGGTATTATCAGAATACCAGACAGGTTTATAATTCCATGCACCAGGTATATCCGGAAATAAATGTGAAAAGAATACCGGAATTGTCCGTTATTCTTACGGAAGATTCCAACGCCGGTTATGAAATGTTCGAAGCAATTTGTAAGGAAGGAAACACTGGCGGAACTCTGCGACCATCAGCCCTTTATTGCGAAAGCTAAAATGGTACTGATTTTCTGTGCGGACTGCCGGAAATGGCTGTCCTTTTACCGGGAGGCAGGGCTGGAACCCAGAAAGCCGGGGCCGGGGGATTTGCTTCTGGCAGTGGAGGATGCGGTGATTGCGGCTCAGAATGGGGTGACGGCAGCGGAAAGCCTTGGCATCGGCTCCTGTTATATTGGAGATGTGATGGAGTGCGCGGAAGAAATGAAGGAGCTTCTGTCCCTTCCGGCTTATGTGTATCCTGCCTGTATGCTTGTATTCGGGCGGCCTGTCAGCCAGCAGAAAGAACGGGAAAAGCCGGAGCGGTTTGCCCTTTCCGATATGGTCTGTGAAAATGCTTATCAGGATAAAGACAGTGAAAGTATCCGCGCTATGTTTTCCGGAAAAACGGGAAACCGGGACTATGAATCCTGGATGGAAGCATTCTGGAACCGGAAATATGAAAGTGAATTTTCTGTGGAAATGAATCGCTCCATGGAAGTGTATCTGAAAGATTTCCGGAAGGAATGATACGGGATAATCCGGGCTGATTCTGACAAAAACAGAAGATGCTTCCACCGGTTTCAGAATGATATCCGGAAATTTTTGCAATATTTTCGGAAAAGAATTATACTTTTTTCCAACGGGCTGCTGTGGTATGATGATACAAAAATCTGCCAGAGATGCAGAAATGGAAGGAAAGATCAGAATGGAAAAATATGTAATCTTTGATATTGACGGAACCTTGAATCAGACAGCTCCCTATGCGGTGGAAGCCTGTCAGACAGCCCTGGCAAACAGGGGAAAACAGGTGTCGGCTCAGGAAATCATTTCCTGTATCGGATTAAGTCCGGAACTGATTATCCGAAAATTTTTCGGAACATTGGGGAAGAAGAACTGAAATCCGAAGGCTTTCAACTGGCCATATGTTCAAATAATTTTCCGGAGCATATTGGGCATGTATTACAGGCAATTCAGGTTCGGGAGTATTTTGATGTGATAGCTTCACTGGAGATGGGCAGGAACAAGGCAGAGGTGTTAAAAAATCTGCTGGAAAAAATAAAACCGGTGCGTGCATGTCTGGCAGGAGAACGGAAATTTGACCTTCAGGCAGCGGAAGAAAATGGAATTCCTCTGATTGGCTGCGCATACGGATATGCGCCGGAAGAAATACAGCAGGCGGCTGTGGTGATTGCAAAACCGTCAGAGCTGCCGGCAGCAGTCAGACAGTTGCTGCAGGGAAAGGATTGCGGGATGAAATGAACAAAAGAATGGTATCCGTGATTTACAGACTGTGCCGGCTGAATATAAAAAGCGGCGTGGTTTCCGGCGGGGAAGATTTTGAGCAGGCCCTTCATTTAACAGAAGACAGGGATTTTTACGATTATAAGCTGTCCAGGGAAGAACGGGTGAGAATAGCGGCTTCTATTCTGGTCAGTTCTTCAGAGTATGTTACGCTTTCCTCCGCCAGATATCTGAAAAACAAATCAGTCCGGAAGGATGTGATTCAGATGGTGACCCGCCAGTTTATTGAGAAGATATCGGAAGATCTGGGCATAAACCTGAACGATGATTATGATTTTTTTGAAAATCTGTCCAATCATCTGGCGTCTGTGTTTCAGGAAAAAAACGTCAGTTATCCGGAAAATCCTGAAGGAGAATGGAAATGTGGCGGAAGCAGTCATTAAGAGAAGAAATATTCTGAAAGGATACGGGAACCGGGAGCTGTCAGATAAAGATCTGGAATATGTCAGTATCCATGTCTGCGCCGCACTGGAGCGTAGAAAAAACAAAAAAATCGCCTTTCATGTGATTGTGGCCTGCCATGCCGGAATCGGTACTTCCCGGCTTTTACTGGAAAAACTGAAAACCCATTTTAATTTCCAGATTGTGGATATTGTATCTTCCCATGAAGCTGGAAATCTGGAGCCTGGTAAGGCGGATTTTATTATCAGTACCGTTCCGCTGGAAGGTTGCCGGCTGGATTACGTGATTGTCTCACCGTTGCTGAATGATGAAGATTATATCTGTGTGGGAAATAAAATTGACGCTCTGCGAAGCAGCCGCCATCTTCCTGTCAGAATTGATGAAAGCGAGATAAAGGCAAAGGGAATGCTTGAGCGGATTTCACCCATTGTCCAGGAAGCAGTTCCGGAAGCAGCTCCTGCTTTGATGAAAAAAATCAGGAAAGCGGTAAGAGAGTATTTTCACCAGTCTGCGGAAGCAGATGCGGAAATCTTTGCCCCTTATCTGCACCATCTGCTGCCGCCCTCTCATATTCTGCTGGATGTGGACTGCAGAGACTGGAGAGAGGCAGTCCGCCTGTCCGGTCAGAAACTGCTGGAGCGGGCAGAATTTAAGGAAAAGCTGCACCGGTGCAGCACTCCGGAGGAAGCGGCCGGAGTTATTGAAGAATACGAATACGAAGTAATGGAATAAGGAGAGTCAGGACAGAATGGTTGAAAAGATTTCCATACGTGGGAAACCATTTCAACCGTTCTCTTTTTTTTGCACAAAATCTGCAGGAATCCTGACTGTTTTTTTGGTTCCATGGAATATCTGGAACCGGGGTGTCAGATTACAGAGGAAGAAGAAACAGGATTTCTGGCGGAATTTCCGGAAATGATAAAAGACAGTTCCGTTGTTACCATGTCGGGCAGCATGCCCCAGGGAATGTCCGGGGATATTTACCGTAACATGATTCTGCTGGCAAAAGAAGCCGGAAAACAGGTGATTCTGGATACCAGCGGAGAAGCGCTGAAGCCCCAAACTGGATGTGGAACGTCTGAGTGAGATTCGGAAAGTGGTTGAGATTCCCCTGGTGCTTCACGGAACCTCCGGCGTGCCGGACGAGGCGGTAAAAGAATGTATCCGCAGAGGAATCTGCAAGGTGAATTACGCGACAGACTTAAGGATTGCGTTTACCAGAGGGGTAAATCAGGTGCTGGGTGAAAAGCCGGATACCATTGACCCCAAGAAATACAATGCTCAGGACCGGGAAGAAGTGAAGAAATATGTGATGAGCAAGATGGAAGTGTGTGGAAGCGTGGGAAAAGCATAGGAGGCAAAGGATGAAAAAATTTTCTTATACAATCAAAGACGAACTGGGAATCCATGGAAGGCCGGGCAGTTTGCGCAGGATTTCCATGGGGGTTTGGTATTGCCAAAGGAGGCCGAAAGAATATGATAAAAATATCAGGAAAAGCAGTTTACAAAGGAATTGTCCCTGGCCCTGTGGCTGTTTTGAAAAAAGAAGGACAGCAGGTGAAGCGAAAAAAGGTTACGGATGCAGACGCGGAAATTTTCCGTATGGGAAAAGCCGGACAGGAGGCACAGAAACAGCTTCGGCAACTCTGTGAAAAGGCTGTAAAAGAAGTGGGAGAAGCCAGTGCCGCTATATTTGAAGTACATCAGATGATGCTGGAAAATGTGATACGGAATGAACTGGTAAATGCAGAATACGCGGTGACCATGACAGGAGATAATTTTTCCGAAATGTTTGCCAGTATGGACGACGATTATATGAAGGCAAGGGCTGCGGACGTAAAGGACGTTTCCAACCGTCTGGTGCGGATTCTGTCCGGTCAGGAAGATGTGGATTTTGCAGATATGGAGCCTTCTGTTATTGTGGCGGATGATTTAAGCCCCAGTGAAACGGTACAGATGGATAAAAGCAAAATGCTTGCCCTGGTGACGGTTCATGGCTCTGCCAACTCCCATACGGCAATTCTTGCGAGGATGATGAATATTCCGGCCCTGATTGGAGTGAATCTGAATCTGGAGGAAGTGCATACGGGCATGAAAGCAGTTGTGGATGGATTTGGCGGAGAAATTATTCTGGAGCCGACGGAAGAAATCTGCGCCCAGGCAGAAAAAAGGATTCAGGAGGAGCTGCAGTTTCTGCAGACACTGAAGGGGAAGGAAAATATTACCAGGGACGGACATAAAATCAATATTTATGCCAATATCGGAAGTGTGGGCGATGTGGGATATGTACTGGAAAATAAAGCCCATGAGAATTCAACCGGAGAATCCGGCCCTTTGCTGAAAGCACGCTTTAAATAATCCGGCTGATGTGATATGATATGCACTGAAGAAGAACCCTGAAGGCATTCTTTCAGATAATCACACACAGACAATTGCGAAACTCAGTAATTATACTGATTTCATGTACAATTCAGAAATTTTGACAATTGAAGCGTTTTGCAATTGCCTGATAATCACACAGGGGGAAAGGAGAATCACCTCATGAAAAAATATGTAACGGGAGCTCTGGTTCTTGCATGGATGGTCATTATCTTTGCTTTTTCTGCCCAGGACGCAACAGAATCTTCTCAGACCAGCCAGTCCGTGTCTTACCGGATTGCAGAGCTTAAGAATCGTCTGCTGAGACAGGAAAAAACAGAAGAAGAACTTGTAAAACAGGCGGAAAGTATGCAGTTCGTCATTCGCAAAGGAGCCCATATGAGCGAGTATGCGCTGCTGGCCATTCTGCTGATACTCCATCTGGAATGCTATGATTTCAGCAACAGGAAAAAATTTCTGCTGGCGTTGGGGCTGGCGGTGTGCTATGCGGCTTCTGATGAATTTCATCAGATATTTGTACCGGGCCGGGCCGGCAGGTTTGCGGATGTGTGTATTGACAGCGCCGGCAGTCTGGCGGGGTTACTTTTTTATCTTACAGGAAATATCGTGTTACTGCGAAGTGCTAAAGAATATAGATTTCCTATGAGATAAAAACAATTATGCGCATTCGCATGAATAGAATAATGTCGCTGAAGCGACCATGCCCGGCGCGTCAAAGAGGAGAAAACAATGATTATATTGATAACAGGAGCCTCACACACGGGCAAGACCGCACTGGCTCAAAAACTGCCTGAAAAATATAAATACCCGTATTTATCCACAGACCATCTGAAAATGGGGCTTATCCGAAGCGGCTATACGGAACTTACCCCGGAAGATGATGATAAACTGTAACAGTTCAGACAAGCTGCCCTGTTACATGCAAAAATCCATTTAAAATTGCTTCGCAATGGGATTTTTGCTCTCCTGAATTATATTCTCACGCTCAGCGCAGCAAGTGCGCAGACCTGTCTGAACTGTTACGATAAACTTACAGATTATTTGTGGCCCATTGTTCGGGAAATGATTAAAACAGCCCTGGAGAACAGACTATTGCCTTGTATTGAGCGAACGCTATATAAGAAACCATTTTTCCAGTATAAAAAGATATGCGGATGTGGTAGAAACACGTCCGGACGATGCATGGTGTACGATGGAACATGTCCTGGAAGAGAATAGAAAATTTTTAGAATCTGCTCAGAAGTATCATGTAAATTATGTGCTTATTGATGATAAGTATGAGATAAATATTGATTTATAAGGGTCCCTCCTCAAGGCAGGCGTGGGCCGGATAAAAACATCAGGGCCCCTCCTCATGTTAAAGTTTACATTTTTCTTACATTTTCCTGCATACTTTCTGCCGGATATCCGATATAATAGCAGCGGATATGATATAAGCCGAAGTGTGCCCGGACAGCGAAACGCTGGCGGCCAGGCACCGGTACGTATGGCAGACCAGGGAAGGACCGGATAAAAGATGATAAAAATACTCATTGTGGAAGATGACGCAAATATAGCAAAGCTGATGGAAGCAACGGTGGCAATCGGCGGATATGAGGGGATTGTGTGCGGCAACGGTGCGGAGGCTTTTGAGAAAATAGAGCGGGGCGGATACGACCTGATACTGCTGGATGTGATGCTTCCGGATATGAGCGGATTTGAAATTATACAGAAACGCACCAGTACGGATACTCCGGTGATTTTTATTACTGCCAGACAGGAGCTGACGGATAAGGTAAAAGGGCTGCGGCTGGGAGCGGAAGATTATATTGTGAAGCCCTTTGAAGCCATGGAGCTGCTGGCCAGAATTGAAGTGATTCTGCGCAGGGTAAAACGGACCGAGACCACATATTCCTACGGAGACATTTCCGTGAATGTGGAGGAACATACCTGCAAATGCGGCGGAGAGGAAGTCTGTCTGACGCCCAAGGAATTTGAAGTCCTTGTGTTTTTTATTCAGCATAAGGATGTGGCCATTTCCCGCGACCGCCTGCTGGCGGCAGTCTGGGGCTTTGAATATGAAGGAGAGACACGGACCATTGACATCCATATCCAGCAGCTCCGCAAGAAACTGAATCTGAGAGACAGGCTGGTGACCATTCCCAAGCTGGGATACCGGCTGGAAAGTGCAAAGGAGTGACGGGATGAAGCTGTGGCAGAAAGTTTTTCTGTATACTCTGATACTGGTTATGCTGGCGGTAAGCATGACCAGTATTTTGCTGTTGAAAAACAGTTTTTCTTATGCATTGAATCAGAAAAAGCAAAGCGTGTACAGCGAGCATGAATTTCTGGTAACCAGTTTCAAGAGCATGATGATTACGGAACGCCTGAAAGAAAACGCCATTGTGCTGGAAGAAAAGAAACTGAAAAAATTTATGGAGAGCACCTTTGGCAAAAATACCGAAGGCAGCGGCATTATGTTCTGCAATGCCCGGAATGAGAAAGTATATGCCAACCGGGACATGGAGCCGCCGGGAGAGCTGACGAAAGCCGTACAGAATACGGGGAAAAGCTATATGCAGGTAGAGGGAGACCGCCTCTATACGGCGTCTTCCGAGAGCATGGAAGGCAAGACTTACTATGTGGTTACGGAACACGATATTTCTGACGTTATGGAAATCCATGAAAATATGCTGTGGCAGATACAGGCCATCAGTATGGTGTGCGCCATGGTGATTGCTCTGATTCTGCTGGTTGTGGTGAAAATGCTGCTCCATCCTCTGAAAAAAATAAATGAGGGAACCAGAGCCATTGCCCAGGGAAGCTATCAGAAACGCATTCCTGAAAAAGGAAAAGACGAGCTTTCCGAGCTGGCCCGCAATATGAACTGTATGGCGGAAGCTGTGGAAACCAATGTGCGTGCGCTGGAACATGTGGCGGAGGACAGGAAACACTTTATTGACAATCTCTCCCATGAAATGAAAACGCCTCTCACTTCCATACTGGGATTTTCCGATTTGCTTCAGATAAAAAAAGATATTACCGAAGAAAACCGTATCGAATATGCCGGAATTATCAAAGCGGAAGCCACCCGTATGCGTACCCTTTCCGGAAAACTCATGGAGCTGATTACCGTGGGAGAGACCAATCTGGACATGCAGCAGGAGGACATGCAGCAGTTGTTTCAGGAAATCGGAACCTCTCTGAAAGTCATAACGGAACATCGGAAGATGGAGCTGGTGTGCGAATCAGAGCCGGGTACGCTGTGGGCAGACCGGGAGCTGATGAAATCCCTTCTTTATAACCTGGTGGACAATGCGGTGAAGGCCTCCGGAGAAGGAGGCCGCATCCAGGTAACGGGCCGCTTTGAGGGAGAACAGTTCCTGATTCAGGTGTCGGACCAGGGAGTGGGAATACCACAGGAAGAAATTGAAAAGATTACCCAGGCATTTTATATGGTAGATAAGGTGCGGGGACGGGCCAATGGCGGCGCAGGCCTGGGACTGGCCCTCTGTCAGGAAATTGTATCCCTTCATCAGGGGACCATGAAATTTAAGAGCTGTCCGGGGGAAGGGACGCAGGTACTGATTTCCATGAAAGGGGGCCGGGAACATGGCTAAAATAAAATCCATGGCGCTGACCCTTCTGTGTGCGGGAATTGTCCTGGGAGTCGGTTACCTCGTAATTGTAGAAAGCGGAAAAAAGGTGCTGGAAAAAGAACGGATTCTGGAAGAAGCGGAATATGAGAGTACCAGTTCCAATATTTTTTATGGAAAGATTGAAGAAGATATTGAGCTGTTTCCCTGGAATTACTACCCGGAGGATGAGACTGCGGCGGGGAATCACTACCTGGAAGGAGAGGATTCTGCAGGGATTCATCCGGATTTTTACCGGATACTTCTGGATTATGGAGAAAGTCCGGAAGAGACCAGGGAGAGGGCTGACTGGTATCTGTATCAGATGATAGCCTGTGAGAGCCATGTGCGGACGGAGGATGTATGGAAGGTTTATCAGAAAAATCAGAAAAAAATCGTAGACAGTCTGATTATGACTGAAAATTCTCCCATGGGCTCCGTTTATTTTTACCGGGATACGCTGGAACTGAACCAGAGGCAGTATCAGGTACGGATTGCCTGCAGCGAGTGGAATATCGTAAGTTTTATCTGTCAGGAATCCAGGGAAGAAGAACGGGACAGGGAACAGTGGGAGAAGGGAAAAGACAGGCTGGTAAAAACACTGGAAGAATCCGAAAAGGAGCTGGCGGCGTATTTTGATTACATGGTGCTGCTGAGCAATCAGGATTTTTTTTCCATGTACAGTAAAAATGGAGATTATGTCAATGGACATATGGAGGGGCTTCGCTGGCTGAATAATATTCTGGAGCAGAAAACAGGAACAGATCATATGCCCGGGGAACTGAAAGATCTGACGGAAGCCTGGGGATTTTATGATAGTCCGGAGCTGTATGATGAAAATAAGGCAAAAGATGCGGAATACGAGGTGGAGAAAACCGGGGCTGTGTCGTCGACGGATGCACCGGAAGAGACGGAAGGTTATTCCTATCAGATTGTAGAATTAAAGGATATGATACTGCTGCTGATGCAGGGAGAATATACCATCGGTATTTATTATGACCCGGTGAGACAGGATTTCTGCGGTTACAATTATTTTTATGAATATTAAATTTTTCGAAAGCCTTTGAAAAAGCAGTTGTGCTATTGAACTCCCTGGCTTATAATAAAGTCATGTTTCGGATGATAAAGTTCGAAAAGAAAAAGGAGATTTCAGGATGAAGGATAAATTTGATGATACAGATTTCCGGGAAGTAGTTTCGGATTCCGGAGAAACAGAGGAATATACAAAGCTGGAACCTGCGGACAGCGGTGATGTGAAAGAGGGGGCTTCCGAAACGGACAGTTCGGACAGCGCTTCCGAAACAGGCAGTCCGGACAGTGTTTCCGAAACAGGCAGTCCGGACAGCGAATACGAAGATATCTGCTATATCTGCCACCGGCCGGAGAGCAAGGCCGGGAAAATGATTAAGATACCGAATGAAATCTGTATCTGTGCGGACTGTATGCAGAAAACCTTTGACAGCATGAATCATGGCGGATTTCCGCTGGGAGATATGAGCAGCTTTGGCAACATGCCCAATATCAGTATGATTAATCTGTCGGATTTGCAGAATATGGGTATGAACATGATGCCCAGGAGCCAGAAACTGAAAAAGAAGAAGAAAAAAGAAGAAAAGAAGGAAAAGCCGGTGCTGGATATCAAATCCATTCCGGCGCCTCACCGGATTAAGGCCAGTCTCGATGAATATGTGGTGGGACAGGAACATGCCAAGAAGGTCATGTCCGTGGCAGTTTACAATCATTATAAACGTGTGGGCTGCGACAATCTGGACGGTGTGGAGATTGAGAAATCCAATATGCTTATGGTGGGCCCCACGGGAAGCGGCAAGACCTATATGGTAAAAACCCTGGCGAAGCTGCTGGATGTGCCTCTTGCCATCGCCGACGCCACTTCCCTCACAGAGGCCGGGTATATCGGAGACGACATTGAAAGCGTTGTGTCCAAGCTGCTGGCTGCTGCGGATAATGATGTGGAGAAAGCGGAGCATGGAATTATTTTTATCGACGAGATCGACAAGATTGCCAAGAAAAAGAATACCCACCAGCGGGATGTGAGCGGAGAGAGCGTACAGCAGGGAATGCTCAAACTGCTGGAGGGGGCTGAGATTGAGGTGCCGGTGGGAGCCAACAGTAAGAATGCCATGGTGCCTCTGGCCACGGTAAATACCAAAAATATCCTGTTTATCTGCGGCGGTGCATTTCCGGATCTGGAGGATATTATTAAGGAACGCCTGAACAAACAGTCTGCCATGGGATTCCATGCGGATTTGAAGGACAAATATGATAAGGAAGAGAATCTTCTGCATCGGGTAGAAGTGGAGGATATCCGCAAATACGGGATGATACCGGAGTTTCTGGGACGTCTTCCGATTATTTTTGCGCTGGATGCTCTGACCGAAGATATGCTGGTGCGGATTCTGACAGAGCCGAAGAATGCCATTGTCAAACAGTATCAGAAGCTGCTGGCCATGGACGAGGTGAAGCTGGAATTTGAAGAAGAGGCTTTGCGCTCCATTGCCGGAAAAGCCAGAAAGAAAGATGTGGGCGCGCGGGCGCTCCGGGCCATTATCGAGGAATTTATGCTGGATATCATGTATGAGATTCCCAAGGATGACAACATCGGAGTGGTAACCATTACCAGAGATTATGTGGAAAATACAGGAGGTCCGGTGATCAGTATGCGGGGATGCCTGAATATTCCGGAAAAACGTCACATACATATGTAAAAAAAGAAAAGAGCAGCATATGGACTGTGAAGAAGCGGTATACTCAAATGATTACTACGATTTTATAATGGAATATGAGCTGCGGATGAGGGGAATGCCTGCCGGGGAATGCATACAGAGAATCACGGATGCCTACGATGCGGCCTATATTCCGAGGAATACAAATCCCCCGCTGAATATTCAGAATTATGATTATACCTCGATTCCAAAATGCTATACCCTTATGGACGAGAGCGCTCTGGAGGCCAGCGGAATTTTAAGAATTCAGAATCAGCCGACCCTGTCCTTAAAGGGACAGGGTGTTTTAATTGGATTTCTGGATACGGGCATTGATTATGAAAATCCCGTGTTCCGCAACAGCGACGGAAGTACCAGGATTGCGGCGGTCTGGGATCAGACAGACCGGAGCGGAACCAGGCCGGAAGGGTTCCTGTATGGCAGCGAATATCAGGATAATCAGATTAACGAGGCATTGCAGGCGGCAAATCCCAGAGAAGTGGTGCCCATGACGGACCCGGAAGGCCATGGGACTTTTCTGGCCAGTATCGCGGCGGGCAGCCCGGTGCCGGAGGAGGAATTTACCGGGGCGGCGCCTTATGCCAGAATTGTGATGGTAAAGTTAAAGCCCGCCAAAGAATACCTGCGGGAATTCTATTTTATCCCGGAAGACGCACAGGCCTTTCAGGAAAATGATATTATGGCGGGAATCGCCTATCTGGACCAGCTTGCAGCGAAGCGCCATATGCCACTGGTTATCTGTTTTGGTCTGGGAACCAATATGGGAAGCCATACGGGGGCAAGTCCCCTGTCCTCCGTTTTGAATCACGTTTCACTGCGCAATGGCCGGATGGCTGTAACTGCCACGGGAAATGAAGGAAATGAGCGTCACCACTATCTGGGAGAGATGGAGAACGGGCAGATGTACCAGAATGTGGAAATCAGCGTGGGAGAAGGCGTGGACGGCTTTGTGGCGGAGCTGTGGGCGCGGGCTCCCCAGCGGTTTGTTGTGGAGATTATTTCTCCTACCGGAGAACGGATGCCCAGCGAGTATATTCTGTCCGGCGGCAGGGAGTATGATTTTCTGTTTGAGAATACCAGTGTGACGGTAGATTACAGGATTACCGGAATTCTGGACGGAGCCCAGATTATTTATATGCGTTTTGCACATCCTTCCCAGGGGCTGTGGAATATACGGGTACTGCCGGAGGTGGAGATGGCCAGCATATTTCATATGTGGCTGCCCATGCGGGAACTTCTGTCAGGGGATGTATTTTTTGTCCGTTCCAATCCGGATACGACTCTGACGGTTTCGGCCACAACCATTGTGCCCATCAGCGTGGGGGCTTACGACGCCAGAGATAACAGTATTTACCTGAAGTCCGGCCGGGGATTTACTTCGAATGGATGGGTGAAACCGGATTTTGTGGCTCCGGGTGTGGGAGTCCTTGGAGCGGGGCTGCGCAATCAGTTTGTCACCAGGGACGGAACCAGTGTGGCGGCTGCCATTACGTCGGGAGCTGTGGCGTTAATGCTGGAATGGGGGATTGTGCGCGGAAATTATAGTACAATTACCAGTCTGGAAATGAAAAATGTGCTGATTCGGGGAGCTACCAGAGACAGCAAACGTACTTATCCGGACCAGGCATTTGGCTGGGGATTGCTGAATCTCTATCAGGCGTTTGAGGATTTTCGTATTCGTTAAAGAAGAACAGAGATGTGTCATAATTAAAAGCCGGGTGCTGTAAAGAGGGTTTTGCAGCACCCGGTTTTTTATTCTATAGGAAAGGCCTTGTCACGCTAATGCGTGAAAGTGCCTTCCTATAGAATAAAAACTAAGATGCGCAGCTCGCGGAGAGGAAATCTATTGCCAGACAATCCGCTCGCGCGCGAAGAATGCACAAGCGCATTCTTTTTTATCTTACAGGAAATATCCATGTTGTTATGAAGTGTTAAAACATATGGTTTCCTGTCAGTCCACTTCCACCTTGTCAGATTCCTGGAAAGGCGCCAGAGTGGAAATCATTTTTACCGTTTTGTCGTAACGGTTGATGACATAATGCACTTCTTTCGGCTCAATATGCATCATCTGGCCCTGACTCAGAGTATGGGTGGCGCCATCCACTTCGATATCAATTTTGCCCTCCAGAATATAGAAATTTTCTTCCATAATGTTATGGTAATGGGCTTTGAAATCCTGGCCGGGCTGGAACTGTACCACTGCAAAGTTGGAACGGGGGCCTTTCATCAGATATTTCGGGCCGCTGTCTCCGAAACGGTATTCTCTGTCTTTTTCATCAATAATAAACATATTTTTTCCTCCTTATGATATATATATGCTGCGGTGCTTTCCGGTTTCAGACGCCGGGGGCGGACCACATGTTTCTGGTAAGGTTCTGATCTGCAAGGTCAAGCTGCGCCTGATAAACCTTACGCCAGTCTTTGTAAAGCTCTGCGTAAACTCCGGCATTTTCCGGATCAGGCTGATAAGTCTTTTCGATTTTAACCACTTTATGTACGGTTTCCTCAATATCTGTGTAGATACCAACGCCTTTTCCTGCAAGGATGGCAGCGCCCAGTGCTGTTGCCTCTTTTACTTTGGGCACATGTACCGGGATATTCAGTACGTCGGAGACAATCTGACACCAGAGAGGACTTTTGGAAGCTCCGGAAGCAAAGATAATCTCTTTGGGATATTCCCCTGTCACAGAAGCTACAAGTTCCACGTTTCCTCTGGTCACCAGCGCCGAGTTCTCCATAATGGCCCGGTAGAATGTATAACGGTTGAATTTATCCGGATCCAGTGCAAAATTGGTGAAAGTGGGGGCCGCATGTTTCCAGGAAATATAGTTCATCACGTCTGAGAAAGCGCAGAACATGCCGTAACAGCCCGCAGGAATCTTTGCCGCTTCCTCATTCATCAAATCGTAGGTATCTCTGCCTGTTTCTTCTGCCAGCTTTTTCTCCGGCTGGCAGAAGGAATCCCGGTACCAGCGCATAATCAGGCCGGGATAGAAGGCCAGCGCTTCATACTGCCAGAGATTGGGAAGGGCATGACAGTTGACGCGTACCCGGCACTTTTCGTCTGTTTTGGCCACGGAAGTGTTGTATTCAAACTGCCAGAAACTGCCTCCGAATACAGCGCCCTGGCCCGGAGCTACCAGTCCCACGCCGATACATCCAAGCTGTGCGTCGCCGCCGCCTGCCACTACCGGAGTGCCCGGTGCAAGTCCGGTCAGTGCAGCGGCCTCTTCGCTGACAGAACCCACTACGGTACCGCTTTCGTATACCTGCGGGAAAATGTCTGTTTTCAGTCCGCATTTTTCCATAATAGATGTGTCCCAGTCTCTGGTTGCCAGGTCAAAAATGCCTGTGGTGGAGCCATTGCTGGGTTCAATGGACATAACGCCCGTGAGTTTCAGAATCAGCCAGTCATTGAACATACCCACATAAGCAGTTTTTTCATAGATTTCAGGCATTTTGTTTTTGACCCAGAGAATGCGGGGCAGAGCGCCCAGTGCATAAGTCTGGCCGGATACCCGGTAGATTTCCTTTTCCAGCTCCGGTGATTTCTGAATCAGTTCCACCACTTCGTCGTCGGAGCGGGCGTCCACGTTGGCGCAGGCCCAGAGCTCATTGTAATCTTTGTCGTAGAGCAGAATACCCTCCCGCATACAAGTGGTGGAAATTGCGGCGATTTCTCCGGGGTCTGCTCCGGTTTCTGCCAGAACATTCTGAATACAGCCTCTTGCCAGTTCCCAGTTATGTACCCAGTCAAAGTCCATGGAGCCGGGGAAACGGGGGTCTTCCCTGTGTTCCCATTCCTGCTGGGAAACACCCAGCTGATTTCCGTCCAAATCAAAAAGTACGGCACGGACGCTGCCGGTTCCGGCATCTAATGCCATTAAATATTTTCCCATGGTAATACCTCCTGTAAATTTAATTCTCCCCAGGCAGTATGTTGAGGTTCATGATTCTGCCGCCTGGCGGGGTGTTGTTTCTCATTTCCTCAATGGTTCTGCCGGGGCGTCTGTCCCTGACACAGCAGTGCCGCAGTGCTTTCATCCGTAATCAGAATATCCAGATAGCCGCCCTTTAAGGCTGCGGTGATGGCTGCCACTTTATGTTTTCCGGCAGATACGCCGATGACATTCTCCAGCCGGTTCAGAGTGCTCAGAGGTACGCTTACCAGCCGGGAGTCAATATCTGTGTCCACCAGGCAGCCGTTTTTGTCAATGAAATGGCAGATCAGATCTCCCACAGCTCCCTTCATATCCAGAAGGAGAAAATCATTGTGGCTTAATATGGAAGATTTTAATATGGTTGCCCTCTGGTCCATGGCGCCGATTCCCACGATAGTCATGCTGGCCAGGTTTATCATATTGGTAACTTCCTTTACGGAACTTTCCTCCCGCATGGCCTGCGCCATTTCTCTGGAAGACATAATCAGAGGGGCCGGAATCAGGTACAGCTTCGCATTGAAAATATTGGTCTCGGAATTGGGCAGGTAATATCCAACGCCTCCGGTCAGGGAAACAAAGGAAGCAGACATTTCCAGATTCCGCGCCAGATATTCAATGGTTCTGGAAGATGTGTCCCCGTATCCGAAATTGATGTAACAGTTATCAGACACATGGTTGGCAATATAAATAGAAGCTGCCTTTGCGATGGTGTCGTTGACTGCGGAATCATCCGGGTTGGTGGGCACGATATAACAGTCCTTCAGATGGTATGTTTCCATCAGTCTGGTTTCCAGTTCATGGCGCCGGTCCAGGGCGGAGGAAATCCGGAACTGGACAATTCCGGTCTGGCGCGCTTTCTCCAGCAGACGGATGACCCGCATTCGGGAAATACCCATCTGGTCGGCAATGGCCTGCTGGGTCATATTTTCCATATAGTAATACCAGGCTGTCTTCATCATTAAATTTTCTTCAAAATCTGTGATAGCATCGTACATAATCATCTGTTTCCTTTATTAAAATAGTATATGGGCCTGAAAAGTATCAGGCATAACAAATGTTTAAGTATAAATCAAATGTATCATGAAAACAGTATAACAACAGGAACGGGAAAAGTCAACGTGTATATGAAAAATAATCGTATATAATTTACGGTTTATGGGATTTGTGATAGAAGAAAAGAAAAAACCAGGAAAATCTATTGGAAAAAATATACAATAATTTCGGAATAAAAAGAAGAAAATTGGGGAAAAGGTGTTTTAGGTATTGACAAATAATGAAATTGCACTTATGATTATTCTATAAAACATTATAAAACAAAATATTACAGAGCAAACATATGTTGATTTTGAATGGGGGAAAGGAAATGCAAAACGCTGAAACATCAGGAGAAAAGAACGTACTGCTGTCCATCCAGAATATACATAAATCTTTTGGCCTGAATCAGGTGCTGAAAGGTATCAATATGAAGCTGCGGGAAGGGGAAGTCCTTTCTTTAATAGGAGGAAACGGTGCAGGCAAGAGTACCCTGATGAAGATTATTATGGGTATTTATCAGCCCGATGAAGGCTGTATTTATATGAAAGGCAGTCAGGTACACCTTACGAAACCTTCCGTTGCCCTTGCCAATGGAATCTACATGGTACCGCAGGAACCCATGCTGTTTCCGAATATGACAGTGGAGCAGAATATCATTATCGGATTTGAGGAGAAGCCGGCGGAACTCAGGAAAAGGCTGATTGCACAGATGGAAGAAGTAGGCTGGAAGATGGATTTGAACCGCAAGGCCAGCAGCCTGTCCATCGCGGAACAGCAGCTTGTGGAAATTCTGCGGGGGCTGCTTCGGCAGGCCCGGATACTGATACTGGATGAGCCTACCAGCGCCCTTACCTTTGATGAAGCGGAAAGCCTGTTTAAATGCGTGAACGATCTGCGCTCCAGAGGAATCGGAATTATCTATATTACCCACAGGCTTGCGGAGGTATTTGAGATTTCCACCAGCGTTGCCATTATGCGCGACGGTATCATCACCCTCAGCGGCAAGGTAAGTGAATTTACAAAGGAGGCCCTGGTAAAGGGGCTGCTTCCTGCCGACAGCGAGAAAGAGAAGGAAGAAGCAGAAGAGACCGGTCATGAGATTGACTATAAGAACCAGAATCCTGTTCTGGAGCTCAGAGATTTCAGCGGCTATGGATTTAATAATATTTCCCTGAAGCTGTATCCCGGTGAAATACTGGGAGTGGCAGGCGTGGTAGGAGCGGGGCGTACCGAACTTGCCACAACCATATTCGGTATGGATGAAGTGCTGGGCGGAAAAGTAATCCTGGACGGAAAAGACATTACAGGCCTTTCCACCCGGAAGGTGCTGGAAGCCGGACTGAATTATGTGCCGGAGGACAGACATCTCCACGGGCTGTTTAAGATTGCGGATGTTGCCAGAAATACCACTTCCGCACTGTTATCGGAGAAGTCCATGGGAAGATTCCTGCTGAACCGGAAAAAAGAAAAAGAAGTGACTCAGAAATACATAGATGATTTCCGTATTAAGGTAACGGGGCAGACACAGCTTGCCGGAAGCCTTTCCGGCGGAAATCAGCAGAAAATTGTAATCGGGCGAAGCCTTTCTACCGGGCCTAAGGTAGTGATTCTGGATGAACCTACCCGCGGAATTGACGCCGGAGCCAGAGGAGATGTATATTCCATTATCCATCATCTTCGGAAACAGGGAGTATCGGTTCTTCTGATTTCTTCCGATATGGAAGAACTTGTGGAACTTTCCGACCGGGTGGTATCGGTGTTCCAGGGACGTATCAATGCAGAGTTCCGGAAGGCGGATATCAACCAGGATAATCTGATGGCAGCAGCTTTTGACGTTAAGACGGAGAAAGGAGTGGGAGCATGAAGTACATAAAAAAACTCACAAAGGCAAGAGAATTCAGCAGCCTGCTGTTCTTAATCGTACTGTTTGCCATTGTGGGCTGCATTAACATTAACTTTCTGGCGCCTTCCAGTATTGCGGCCTGTTTTAATGACAGCGTGGTGTTCACGCTGCTGGCAGTGGGTATGGCATTTGCCATTTTTATCGGCGAGATTGATGTTTCCGTGGGAGCGAATCTGGGCTTTACCGCGTCTGTGGTGGGTTCTCTGCTGCGGGACGGATATAACTGGATGTTCTGCTTTGCAGTGGGAATTTTAATCGGCGCGGCTATCGGCCTGATTAACGGTTTCGGGGTGGCGGTTCTGAAGATTCCGTCTCTGATTTTTACCCTTGGTACCAACGGTATACTGCGGGGACTGATTTATGTATATACCAATGGCGCCTGGGTGGAAAACCTGCCGGCTCCCTTTACCGCATTTGCGGCGAAACCTCTGCTGGCAAATCTGACGGTGTTTTATACGGTGACGATTCTGGCGGTGATTGTCATACATATACTGCTGACCAGAACGAAAAAAGGAAAATATTTTATTGCAGTGGGAGACAATGAAGGAGGAGCTCTTCTGGTTGGAATTCCCACCACACGGACGAAAATTACAGCTTATGTGCTCTGCGGTGTGTTTGCGGCTGTTGCAAGTATTTTATATGCTTCACGTATCGGATTTATTACAGCCATTGCAGGAAACGGTTATGAGATGAAGGCTATCGCAGCCTGTGTCATTGGAGGTATCAGTCTTTCCGGAGGTCTGGGAAGCGTCATCGGAGCTTCCATCGGCGCGGTTATTATGTCAAGTGTCAGCCGTATTCTGGTATTTATGGGATTTTCTTCTGATTATGATAATACAATTACCGGCGTTATGCTGATTACGATTGTGGTTCTGGACGCCCTTATGCAGAGAAATGCGGCGGAACGAATCAGGCGGGAGCGTCTGAAGGCCAGAGCGGCAAATGTATCAGGCGGCAAAGGAGGTGAACAGGCATGAAGGGCAGGAAATTTTTAAGCTGGGAAATGTTTCTTCTGATTATTCTGATTCTGGAATTTGTCATATTTGGAGCAAAGAATCCCAAGTTTTTGATGCCGAGAGTGTTGTTTGCCAGTGTAAATGACTTTATTGCCATATGTTTTATTGCACTGTTCGTAACTTTTGTTATGATTACCGGAGGAATTGATATTCAGGCAGCTTCCATTGTAGGCCTTACTTCTATTATTATTGGTGTGGGCTGGCAGGACGGAGGCATGAATATCTGGGTGGCGTCCATTCTTGCCATTGTGGCAGCGGCAGTTTGCGGAGCCCTTTCCGGATTCTTTATCGCCTACTGCGGCGTGCAGGCCATGGTGGTCACGCTGGGCGGAAGTTTCCTGTATGCAGGTTTTGCATTGCTGGTATCCAATTTCTCCGCTTCGGAGGCTTATCAGGGAATCAGCGGATTTCCCGACAGTTTTAAAATTATTTCCAAGTTCAAGCTGTTTGGCGTAATACCCAGCCAGCTCCTGGTATTTATTGTATTGATTATTATCGCCTATATTCTGCTTCACAGGACGAAATACGGGAGAAGTATTTTCCTGGTGGGTATCAATCAGGAAGCGGCGGAATATTCCGGTATCAATACAAGGCTTGTAATTTTAAGTACCTATGTATTGTCAGCAGTCAGCGCGGCTCTGGCGGGAATTATGCTTACTTCCTATCTGGGAACTGCCAAGAGCGATCTGGGTGCGAACCTGACGCTGAATATCATTACCGCAGTGGTGCTGGGCGGCACCCTCAGTACAGGCGGAAAGGGAAGCGTAATTGGAACTGCTCTGGCCGCACTGGTTATCGGTATTTTAAGATTTGGCCTTTCCCTCTGTTTCCGGGTGAATACCCAATACCTGGATATCCCGGTGGGCGTTCTGCTTCTTGTGGTGGTGATTGGCCGGGCCATTGTATCCAGACCGGAGACAGCAGCATTTTTCAAAAAGCTGAAGAAGGAATCATAAGTTTATTCATGGCATAAGCCATTGAATATAGTATAAAAAAGGAGGAAAAAGCAATGAAAATGAAAAAAGTTTTGTCACTCGTACTTGCATTATCCCTGGCTCTTTCACTGACAGCCTGCGGTGGAAATAATGCAGACACTTCCACTCCCGCAAAAGAGGATTCCAACACAGAAGCGGATGATTCAGCAAAAGACGATGTGGAAGAAAAGGAAACTCCGGAAGACAGCGCTGACGACGGCGAAGCAGCAGATGACACATCTTCTGCAGGCGGCGCAGATGTTTCCGGTAAAACCGTTGTATTTATTCCGAAGGTAACCGGTAATGCGTTCTTTGAAGCAGCAAATGACGGTGCTCAGAAGTATGCAAAAGACTGGGGCTTCACTGTTGAATACGAAGGAAGCGCAACAGCAGGCGCAGCAGAGCAGGTAGAGGTAATCAACAAGGCAGTAGCAAGCGGCGCTGACGCAATCTGTATTTCTACTGTAGATGCAGCAGGCGTAAGAGATGCATTGATGGAAGCAAAAGACGCAGGCGTTGCTGTATGTACCTGGGACTCTGACGCAGAAGCAGACGCACGTGCGCTGATGGTATCTCAGGGTACTCCTGAAATCCTCGGCCAGATGCTGGTAGACATGTCCGTAGACGCTTTGAAGAAACGCGGCGTTGACCCGGAAAAAGACGAAGTAAACTATGTATGGCATTATTCACAGGCAACTGTTACAGACCAGAACTCCTGGCAGGTAGCAGGCGAAGCTATTATCGCAGAGAAATATCCCAACTGGAAAAAGGTTGCTGACAACTATTATTCCAATCAGGATGCAGAACAGGCTGTTACCACAGGTGCGGCAATTCTGGACGCTTATCCGGATATTGATCTGATTATCTGTAATGACTCCACAGCACTTCCGGGCCAGTTAAAAGCAGCTCAGAACAAAGGCATTACAAAAGACGATATGACCATTACCGGTTTTGCAACTCCTCAGGCTATCAAAGAATACTGCGATGCAGGCGTTCTGTATGAGTGGGGTCTGTGGGACTGCGGAATCCAGGGTGCTCTTGGATGTTATCTTGCAGCTTACATAGCAGCAGGCAATGACGTGGCAGTTGGCGATAAGATTGATGTACCTGGAATCGGCGAAGTTGAAGTTATGGCAAATGACTGCCTGAACGAAGGCGACACAACAGCCGACAAGAACAACGGTGTTGTTCTTCTTCCGGAACGTGTAATCTTTGATGAAACCAATGTAAATGATTACAACTTCTAAAGTTAAGTGAAATAATGGTAACAGGGAAGGCAGCGGAACTGTTACAGGTGATTTGGAAAGCAGCCACCGTTTCATAGGTAAACAGTGGTTGCTTTCTGTAAAAAGACAGGAGGCTGAATATAAAATGGCAGATGTAGATGGCTTAAAAGTAGCGAAAGATTATAAAGTTTCCGTACCTTTTGCAAATCAGGGAAATTTCCATGTAAAGGGTGCCAACAACCTGGACTGGGGCATGAAAAAGCACCTTTCCAATATTTTTGACCCGGAAAGCGGCAATACGGTAATGTTTGCTTTTGACCACGGTTATTTCATGGGCTCCACCGCAGGGCTGGAAAGACTGGATATTCTCATTCCTCAGTTAATTCCGTACGTGGATGTGCTGATGGGAACCAGAGGCGCCCTTCGTACCTGCGTTCCGCCGGAGTGCCGTAAGGGAATTGCCCTGCGTACCACATCCGGTTCTTCCATGCTGGAAGACGACCTTTCCCATGAAGTGGTGGCAGTGGATATTGAAGACGCAATCCGCATGAATGCAGACTGTATGGCAATCCAGACTTTTATCGGTGCGGACGGACAGCTTTCCAGTCTGGACAATCTGTCAAAAACCATCAACGCAGGGCTTCGCTACAGCATTCCCACCATGGGCGTGGTAGCTGTCGGAAAGCAGATGGAGAGGACAGACCGGTTCTTCAAGCTGGCTACCAGAATTCTGGCTGAGCTGGGCGCAAACATCATCAAAACCTATAACTGCGAGAACTTTGAAGAAGTAGTGGCAGCCTGCCCGGTACCTATCGTAGTGGCAGGAGGCAAAAAACTTCCGGAGAAGGAGGCCCTGACCCTGGCTTACGAAGTAATCAGCAAGGGCGCAAGAGGTGTTGACATGGGACGTAATATTTTCCAGAGTCAGGATCCGGTGGCAATGGCACAGGCGGTAAATATGGTGGTACATAAAGGCGCTACCGATAAAGAAGCCTATGAATTCTTCCTTGACACCAAAAAGGACTGAATATAAAATAAAGTTCTGGCAACTATATGTATCACAGGAAAAACGGTTGGATTTCCTGTGTGATAAAAGCCATGATTCCCCGGTTTCATACAGATGTGGAACCGGGGTTTTAAAGTTTTACGGGAGTTTGCGAAGCAGCAGAAAGGAAGGTGGCGCAGGATGAAATATGCAGTTGTTGCGGCATCTGTGTTTGCCGGAGATTTTTTTCTGAAAAAGCATATGGAAGAACAGCGGGATATGCAGGAAAGAACAGAAATCCTGGGAGGGAAACTGGTGATGAAAAAATATCATAACAGAGGGGCGGCGCTGAATTTTATGGAAAAACGGCCGAAACTGGTGAAAGGAGTCAGCGGAGGAATTCTTCTGGCTTTGAGCCTTCTGTGGTCTGGTATGTTACGAAAAGAGAAAAATCCCGGTGTACTGGCGGGACTGAGCCTTGCTTTAGGAGGCGGAGCCAGTAATCTTCATGACCGTATTATGAGAGGATACGTGGTGGATTATTTCAGTTTCCGTACGCCCTGGAAAAAACTGAATCAGATCGTGTTCAATCTTTCGGATATGTGTATTTTCCTGGGATGCTTTCTGATTATTTTGTCCGGAAGAGACCTTTTCGCATATCAGCCGGAATGAAAAAGATCTTCCCGGAAAAGAAAAAACTGCTGTAAACACTGTATTCAGTGCTTACAACAGTTTTTTTAATCAATTATAATCATCAATATTCTAATATCATAATAAAAACAAAAAATTCTATATTATTGACAAAGGCACATTGTGAAAAAACTGATTAAATTAACGAACTACAGTTACGTTTACAGCCTGGGGTCCCTTGGAACCTTCTGTAACATCAAATTCTACTGCAGCACCTTCTTCCAAGGATTTGAAGCCTTCCATATTCAGTCCGGAATAATGAACAAATACGTCATTTCCAGATTCGTCAGAAATGAAGCCGTATCCTTTTTGGTTGTTAAACCATTTTACTGTACCCTGCATGTCACTACCTCCAATAAATAATAAAATAAACATATGCTATAGTTATTTATAACATGGGACAATGGTAACATATAATAGGAAAAAAGTAAAGGAATATTCCAGTAAAATTTAAAAAAATGTAAAAAAAGTTACTTTTCACAAGGCACTGTGCACCATGCTGTACGATGTCCGGCCAAAGAAGTAGTGGTTGCCGGGCATCGGCCCCTCGCCGGAGGTGACTTTAAATGGCCGGATGCCGTTACCGGAACACCCGTAGTGTGAACAGTAACAAGAAATGGGTGTTGCTGCGCAAATCGGCCCCGGACAGACAGTTATATATGGGCAGTCAGGGGTTCCACAGCGATGCCGTGCTTCCGGAAAAAGAGTCTGACCATGTCGTCCCATCCATGTTCCAGAGACTTATCCATGGAAAAAATACCGTAGGAAATCCCGGTGGTACAGATAAGCTGCTGATTCTGATATTTCAGATTCAGATACATACCGGAAACATCCTCAGCAGAAAAACCGCTGTTTATGGATGTGACCGTCCGTTTCAGATTCTCGGCGGAGAGCCGGAACACAAATTTAAAGGAAGAAGGGGTCCGTTTCCCTCTGATTATCTGAAAACATACCGGACGCACCAGAGAGAAAGGAATATATTCTTCCTGCGCCACCAGCTCATAAGGGTCGTCCTCCGGGCTGAAAAAATCGGCCCTGGCATGTCCGTCCAGCAGATAGGTCATGCAGGTGGTAATGGAACCTTCCGACAGCAGAAAGCTGTCAAAGGTATCTGTGCGTAAAAATATATTCATAAATTCTTTTACATCCAGAATAGAAAGTGCGGTCATAAGAATACCTCCGGGATATAAAACCATTGTGTGAAACACGAAACATTATATTACAGAATCGGCAAAAACACAAGGATGATATAGTAGAAAAGAAACGATAAATGTGATATAATATGCCCTGAAGAGGATCCCATCGGAGATGGGAAGAGACCTGAAGGCCAGACGGGAGGGCCCCATCGGAGACAGGAAGAGACCTGAAGGCCGGACGGGAGGGACCCTGAGTGCGAAAAGATAGTACGCTCAGCGATTATAATAGTAATATAACAGAATGCAGGAGGCGGGACATGGAACAGACGGAACAGAAATTATTCAGATTACTGGAGAAGGGAACCAGTGCAGTTCTGGTGGTGCAGGAGGCGGAAGCCCGGCTGAAAGAGGCAGGATTCGAAGAACTGAAGTTTAATCAGACCTGGGGGCTGACGGAAAAGGGAAAATATTATGTAAAACATCACGATACCACTCTGTTTGCCTTTACCACAGGAGAACAGGCGGAACCCCGGAATAAGATTCGCATCGGAGCGGCCCATACGGATTTTCCATGTCTGAGGATAAAGCCGAATCCTGATGTGTCTGCCGGGGGATACGGACAGGTAAATACAGAGGTATACGGGGGAGCCATTTTGAACACCTGGCTGGACCGTCCCCTGAGTATTTCCGGACGTGTGGCGGTGGAAAGCAATGACGTAATGCATCCGGATATGCGTTATCTTTCCGTGGAACGGCCGCTGCTTGTGATTCCCAATCTGGCCATTCACATGAACCGTGACGTTAATAAAGGAGTAGAACTGAACAAACAGACGGATATGCTGCCCGTTTTTGGGCTGCTGGAAGAAGGGCAGAAAGAAGAACGTATGCTGATGAAATTCCTGGCAGAAGAACTGCAGGTGGAAGAAGAAAAAATACTGGACTATGAACTGTGGGTATACTGTGCGGAACAGCCCCGGTATCTGGGACGACAGCAGGAATTTATCCTTTCTCCCAGACTGGACAATCTCACATCTGTACATGCTCTTCTGACAGGGCTCACAGAGAGTAATCAGAGCTCCGGGCTGAATGTGGTGGCGCTGTTTGACCACGAAGAAGTGGGCAGCCGGACAAAGCAGGGAGCAGGCTCCATGCTGCTGCTGAATCTTCTGGATAAAATCCACGACAGCCAGGGGAAAACTGCGGCGCAGGCAAGGGAAAGCCTGTACG
>Ga0137307_101066_pt1 | contig 27546 bp, 39 predicted proteins | sample NAcewD2O_March_2_FD_97180 | JGI IMG/M metagenome (GOLD analysis project Ga0137307, IMG submission 97180) | Mouse cecal microbial communities from Vienna, Austria - N-Acetylglucosamine amended D2O_March | ecosystem: Host-associated > Mammals > Digestive system > Large intestine > Cecum | place... | reverse complement strand
GCAAGTACAGACGCAAGACACGCAAGAACAGGCAAGGATGGCGCGATATTTGACGCGGAGGGGGTGCTTCTGGCATCCGTGGACACATTTAATGCACAGTCGAATTTTTCCAATGCCAAGTACTCTGTTCTTGGGGATCCGCAGGAACATGAAACGGCAAATACATTTGGCATATCAATCAGCATGTCAAGCGTTGTCGTAGAAAGCGATATCTTTATTCAGCAGATAGTGGAGTTTATGAATGATCCGCAAAAGATACCTTACTGGGCTTTTCAGGGAACGATCTTAGGGCGGAATGGCAGCGAGGAACGTATTGTGTATCCTGAATGTGTTCCGTCAGGAAATATAGATTTGCAGAACATTACAGTAGGTGATGTGATTAAGCGGCAGATGAACCTTTTCTGCAATGGCAAACCGCAGTTGAATAGTCTGCTGACACTGGACTGAGAAACAAAATTTAATATGTTTATGATGAATGCGGAGGAGTCCTTTAGAACAGGATTCCTCTTTTTAAATTGAACAGCGAGAATCAAACAAAATATAAGCAAAAAGAAACGAGGAGGAACAAACATGGCACAAAGAGGAAATAATATCGGAATTGAAACTGGCAACGGATATGAAACAGACGGACAGAACATCGAAGAGGTAAGCACAGTTCCGACGGAGGAGGAAAAGAAAGGATTCATCCGGGCAAATGAAGAGGATATGATTCAGGGACTGATTGACGCGGCTGGTTTTTCTGCAAGCGAGGAGGAAAGAAAAAACATTGAAATCTCCCGGAAAACAGCAGACGGGGAATCCAAGGTTTTTTTCAGGTTTACAATTGCGCCGCTTCGTGAAGAACAGTATGAGCAGGCAAAGAAAAAGCATACCAAGTATGTAAAGAACAAGCAGTTCGGCATGAAACTTCCAGAGGAAACAAACAGCACGCGGTACCGGAGCCAGCTTATTTATATGGCAACAGTGGATGAGGACCGTGAAAAGCTGTGGGACAATAAGCAGATCTGGGAAGCGCTCAGAAAGAGAGGGTTCCAGATCATGAACGGTCTTGATGTTATCGAATATTCTCTGAAAGCAGGTGAAAAAGACCGTGTTCTTGAGGTAATTGATGAGATCAGTGGATATGATTCCAATTTGGAGGAGGTAGCAAAAAACTAATTCAGGCTGGCGGGAAAGCCTGTCTTTTACACCACATATTCCAGAAAACAGGAATCACGCCAGATGAATTTTACCAGAAACCACGCGGAGTACAGGCGTTCATGATTGCTTCGATGATAACGGCGCTTGAACCTGTCACTGATGGTCAGGGAGGTGAGTAATGTGTCCGCGGAGACAATACGGATTGAAATACCAATAGAAACGATTGATGAAACCGCCCAGGGGCTATCTTCTGCAATTCAGAATATGAGAAGGCTGGAACAGACTTTAAATAACGTACAAAGATCATATGACAGGACGGAGGAGACTGTAACACAGTTTGACAGGTCACAGCAGCGGACGCAGAAAAGCCTTTCGCAGTGGGCGAGAGAAAAATACGAGGTACTGCTTGAGGCGAAGGAGAAAATATCCCCTGTTCTTACAAAGATTGGAGGAAGCCTGAAAAGTTTTGCTGGAAAGGCGTGGAATATTACCATGAAAGCAAAAGACCTGGCAACGGCGCCCATAAAGGGGATATTAAACCTTCTAAAGAATCCTTTATTGCAGGCTGGGGCTGTTTTAGGGATTGGATTTAGTGCTGTTGATTCGGTTAATACATATAAGGATTTTGAAGCCGCTATGAGCCAGGTACAGGCAGTATCCGGGGCGACAGGCGGGGAACTGGAAAAACTGACTGAAAAAGCTAAACAGATGGGTGCGACGACGAAGTTTACAGCCGCAGAATCAGCAGAGGCATTTAATTATATGGCAATGGCTGGATGGAAAACGGGGGATATGCTTGACGGTATAGAAGGTATTCTCAGTCTGGCGGCTGCTTCTGGTGAGAGCCTTGGCACTACTTCGGATATCGTAACGGATGCCCTGACTGCATTTGGGTTAAAAGCTGGCGATGCGGGGCATTTTGCGGATGTTTTAGCAGCGGCGTCATCCAATGCGAATACTAATGTATCTATGCTGGGTGAATCATTTAAATATTGTGGACCCATTGCCGGAGCATTGGGATATTCCATAGAGGATACTGCTACTGCGTTAGGATTGATGGCAAACAGCGGTATTAAGGCATCAATGGCAGGTACCGCAATGCGTACAATGATGACTAATCTCCAGGGTGTTGTTGAGTTTTCTGGCAGTTCGTTTGGAAAATGGGTTGTGGAAACGCAGAATGCTGACGGAACCATGAGAGATTTGAATGAAATCATTAAGGATTGCCGCGAAGCATTCGCAAATATGACAGAAGCAGAAAAGTCAGCCAATGCAGAAGCCATAGCCGGAAAGGTAGGAATGTCAGGATTTCTTGCAGTTATGAATGCAACCGAAGCGGATATGAAAAAATTAAGCGGTGCTATTGAGGATTGTGACGGCGCATCGGCACGCATGGCAGACACGATGCTGGACAATCTGCAGGGCTCGATCACGTTGCTTCAAAGCGCGTTGGACGGCGTAAAGATATCATTCGGAGAAAGACTGTCCCCGTATGTAAGAAGTTTTGCAGACTGGCTTACAGGACAGATGCCGGCGATTCAGTCCGCGCTCGATGAGATGATGGACTGGGTTGATGTGAAGGTAGAACAGTTTAAGGATAAGATTGGTGAGATGACAGCATCGGATGACTGGCAGGATGCTGATTTTCTCGGAAAAGTAAAAATCGCATGGGATGAGCTTATCGCGGAACCATTCAGTGAGTGGTGGAATACTACAGGAAAAGCCATGCTTGCAGAAAAAGCAGCTGATTTTGGAAACGCAATCGGTACAGGCATCTCTACATCCCTGCTTATGCTTCTTGGAATTGATGTGTCGGACAGCGTAAATGAGGGAGTCAGCATCGGAAAGTCGTTTGCAAAGGGATTTTCAGAAGGTTTTGACCTCAGTGCTGTCACGTCAAAATTTACAGGTGTTTTAGGAAATATGGTAAAGAGTGCCGGGAAACTTCTTCCGGGCGGAGAGTCAGCGGATATGTCCTCGTTATTTTCTGCTTTTTTCCTGTCAAAACTTGCAAAACCAGTCCTGTCAGTCGGCAGGGGTGCATTTGACATAGGAAGGGCAGTTATGGGGCAGGAAACGCGCAGTGCAGTTTCGTCTCTTGCAGGAAGGGCTATTGGAAGTTTCAGCCTTGATGCAGAGCTGGCAGGTATGGGAACTGCAAGCGGAAGCGGCATCGCAGGGCTGCTGGGAAAGCTTGGAATGGGTCTTGGCAGTACGGCATCTACCGGGGCTGGAATGATGGCTGTCGGCGGAGGCGCAGCAGCAGGGACTATCGCTGCCGGAGCGGCGCTGATGAGCGGATTTAAAGATTTTAAGGTTGCCTTGGACAAAAATACAGATGCGCAGAAAAGCAAAGTATATAAAACCTCAGGCACAATGAAGGTCGGCGGGGTTGCTGCTGGGGCTGCTGCTGGCGCGGCAATAGGTTCTGTAATTCCAGTAGTAGGTACAGCGGCGGGCGCGCTGATTGGCGCCGGCATAGGAGGTATTGGAGGCTGGATAGCAGGAGACAGTGAAAAGAAAAAGTATGAAGAGCAGATGAAGGAGCAGATGAAGCTGGAAGAGGAGGCTGCACTTGTTGCGTCAAAAGCGCGCGCCGCTACAGGGCGGTCTGTACGGACTGTACGCATTGAAAATGAGGCATTGAACGCAGCATTGGAGGATGGCGCCGTATCGGCTGAGTCTTTTACAGCAATGTACAGGGCTGCAGTGAATGAGAAAGTACAGAAAGGTTTTGGCAGTATCCGTCTGTCTCTGAAAGAGATAAAGGAACTTGCAGGAAGCCTTGTAATGAGCGGCGAACCAATCGAACAGCTTAATAATTTTATTTCTGCGTCAGAAGATGCTGCGGCATCGTTTGGAAATTTTCAGAGCATATATTCTTCGATGTCAAAATTAAACTGGAAATCAAGTCTTGGGTTTGAACTAGACAATGCGGATATTGAAGAATATAAAACGATGGCTGAAAGTGTGGTACAGTCGGCGAAAGATTATATCGAGAATAAGCATTTTGAGGCAACGGCGGCATTTCAGCTCATTATGGGAGATGCTGATACTTCCGAAATCATATCCAATGTGGATTCGCTGTATGGAAAGATCCAGAATGAATTGAATGGATTAAAGAGCCAGCTGACTACTCAAATGGATATTTATATGAGTGATGGGACATTATCACTTAATGAAGCCGCAGAAGTACAGAATCTGATGACGCAGATAAAGGAGATCACGGATAAAGTGTCCAATGCAGAAACAGAAGCAGCGTTTGAAACCCTGAAGATCAAATACGGCGGTGCTGGTATGGACGCAGAATCGTTTTCGCAGCTTCAACAGCAGCTCCAGAAAGAGGTTGAAGGATTAACACAGACTTACGATGAAGCATTAAAAGTCGGAATTACAAATCTCAACTTGGAATTATCTGAGGGTGTTATTAATAAAGATGAATTTAATGAGCAGTTAAAGGTGCTTTCAGATGCCTATGATGCGCAAATAGACGGGCTGGAATTAAGAGTAGAGAGTTTTCAGCTTGAAACAATAGCAGATGCTTTTAGCACAGATTTGGAAGGGATTCTGCCTGACATAGAAGGAACCACAGCCGAAAAGTTGTCACAGGCGATACAGAATGCCGTTGACGCAGGTGTAAATCCCGCAACATGGGATACAGCTACCGTAGCCAGGTATCTTGGTCTGGATGGACTCGATACAGTGGCACAGGATGCGATAATCCCACTTATTACCTCCGTTGCTGCGACGATGCCGAGTAAGATGAAGGAAGCCGTCGAAAATTCGAATATTCAGGAAGCTGTACAGATTGGGATAACAAACGGCGTAAAGCAGGTTGACAACTGGAATGAAATAATGGCGGTATTCGGGGACGGCGCAGGAGAAGCAGCAGTGGCATCCGTAACGGAATCAATGACAGGTGCAGACCTGAGCGGATTAGACAGAGCCAGACAAGAGTATGCAGCATATCTGGATAATGGCATTGCTGCCAGCTTTGCCGAGATAGGAAAAGCTGCGGGACAAGGAGTGTCAGGCAATATCAGTGATTCCGTAGGCTCGCATGCGGCAGATACGCATCCGGGAGTTGATCTGGTGCAGGCAGATCTGGAAAGCTATGTCCACTCAACGATAGGCGGTATGAATGTAACAGTAAATCCTACGATGATGGTTGAATGGAATGTTCTGACCGGAATACCGAAAATCCAGATTCCTGCTATAAATACATATAATGCTGGGTATCAGAGTTCCCTGAATATAGGAAATGGGCTGATTGACGGTGCAGGGGCCATGAGGAATACTGTAATGAAGGTATTTGAAGGTCTTGGAAAGAGTACTGTGTCTGCTTTTAACAAAGGAACGGATTCTCACTCACCGTCAAGAGAATTTAAGAAGGCGGCAAAAAACACTACTGATGGTGTGATTGAGGGTGTTGAGGAAAATAAATCAGTGGTTCTCGAAGCCTATGAAGGCATTGCAAAACTGTCCGTTGACCGTTACCAAGAGAAGATCATGAATATTGCCGAGGTGACTGAGGAGTATCTTGGACTTGCGGCGGAAAAATATGGCGAGCATTCCGATGAGGCGGCAAAGGCGATGGATTTTGTCATGGGCAAACTGGATGATATGGCGAAGTCATACAGTAGTAATTTTGATTCCGCATATCAGAGTATTTCAGGAAGGCTTGGATTGTTTACGGAGGTTAAGATTGGTTCTGTTGAGGCATCCAAGAGCGTTGATAAGATGATGGAAAGTTTCAGCAAGCAATCGGATTATCTGGCGGCATATGGTTCATATATGGCTCAGGCAATGTCACTCGGCGTCGATGAAGGAATACTTGGGAAGTTGTCAGATGGTTCTCAGGAAAGCGCAGAAATTCTAAAAGAGATCGTTACGAACGGGGCTGATAAGATTGATGAACTGAATGCCAGTTTTGCGAAGCTTGATGAAGGAAAGCAGACTTTTGCGGCAGTAATGGCTGAACTGCAAACTTATTACGGAAGCAATCTTGATGGTATGGTAACTGAACTTGAGCAGGCAGTTGCTGATATGCAGCAGTATGACGCCGCTTATCAGAGTGCAACGGATACCTGCCAGGGCATCATTGATGGAATAGATGACCAGTGGGATGCCGTAGTTGGGAAATATAATGAGCTTACACTTGCATTATCAGGGGCGTTTGCACCAATAATGACGGGTGCTGTCACAGCGGGGGCTGTGCCTGCTGCCTCAGCTTCTTCTGTTCCAGGACATGCTGTAGGAGGTTTTGTTAATGGTATGCAGCTGTCATGGGTAGGAGAGGAAGGTCCTGAAGCGATTATTCCCCTTGTGCCCGGCAGGCGCAGGAGAGCGCTTGATCTGTACAGCCAGACCGGAAAGATGCTTGGTATAACAGCTCATGCGGACGGTGGTATAGTAGGGGGCAGATTTGCCTCAAATCAGATAGATTTCATGCCAGACATACAAAATAACACTGACAGTATTTTCAATGCTCCTACAGCCCGCAACGAAGCCACAGAGGCAGATTATTATCATTCAGACCAAAATTCTGAATCGATTTCTCCCAATGTGACAGTAACAGTATCCGTAAATCCTAATTTTAATATTACACAGGAGCAGGGACAGGATTCAGGCAGCGTAATGGATGCGATTATTGAGAACATCGGAGAGATTGCTGACAGAATAGGCGGAGACATCGCCGGAAAATTACTGGCAATATTCGGCAATATGGCATAGATATGGAGGAACGACGGTATGGATATAAAGCTGATGCCTGTCGGGAGACCGGAAGAGGCGTTTACATTCCCGTCTCTTCCGGCAGAGATACGGGGGACGGTAGATACAAAATACAGAACGTATACGGTTATCTCCAAAGGAGACATTCAGGTTCCCAGAGGGATAGAGACAAATGAGTACCAGTGGGACGGGGAGTTTTTTGGGGCAGCAAAGAAAAATGAGTCCATTGTGAAGCGCATGTACTGGAAAGAGCCTGTGGAATGTGTGGGCATTATACAGAGGTGGATGAATGACGGAACTGTGCTGAACCTGATCGTGACAGACACATGGATCAACGCGGATGTCACGATTTCACAGTTCAGTCCTGCTGCATACGGCGGATACGGAAATATACGTTATGGGCTTACGCTGGGAGTCTATAAGAACCTGCAGGTTTATACGACAAATGACCTGAACATTACAGGAACTTTTGACCCGCAGAAAATACATGTTGGCGGCAGGACGCCGCATCTTGAGCTGTCTGGAAAGACGTACACAATCAAGGAGGACGATACGCTTTGGAAAATAGCTATTTACGTCTATGGTGATGGTTCCCTGTGGGAAAGCATATGGAAAAAGAATAAAAAGGTACTGAACAAAGAGGCGAAGAAGCATAAGTTTAAAAATTCCCGGAATGGCGAGCTGCTGTTTCCGGGAACAGTGATATCAATTCCATAGGAAGGAGGTAAAACCGTAGTGATTAACATGTCAGAAATTAAATATTATGCAGTTGCAGTCGGAGATAACGGGAAACATACTGATATAACGGATTATGTTAATAGTCTGGCATGGTCGGAATCCAAAGGCGAGCTGTCCATGAAATCCCAGTTTACGGCAAGGAATGATAAAACAGAGTCAGGGTATCTTTCAGAGATTATAAAACCGGGTTCTTTATTTCTGATTATAGTTACAACAGGGAAAGAGACAAAGGAAGTGGCAAGAGGAAGGGTGGAAGTATGGAATCCGGTCACAGAAAACGAGACGGTTGAGTTAACATGCACCTGCTACGATGATTTATACCCGTTCCAGAAAAGTCAGGACAATTACATTGTGAAAAACAATACACGCGCATATAAGGCATTAAGCAAATTTTTCCAGACATGGAAGATTCCCCGGGGATTTTATGACGGTCCAAGCATAAAACTGAAAAAAATGGTTTTCCAGCAGAAGTATCTGGGGGATATCATTACGCAGATACTGAATCAGGCATATGAGCTTGGGGATGAAAAATATTTTATGCGTGCAGCGGACGGGGTTATTGATATCCTTCCGTATTTTGACAATATTGATATATATTTTTTCAATAACGATAATGCTACAAAAATAGACGAAAAGCAAAGTACTGAGAACCTTGTTACACGCGTCAAGATAATGGATAAGGCAAACAAAAAAATGAAGGCAAATGTGGACGGGCTTACGGAATTTGGAATCAGACAGATCATCAGCCCGATGCAGGAGGGGCAGAGCCTCAAAACAGCCAAAAAGCTGGCAGAGCGTGTGATTGCTGAGAGGGGTGTGATTGAGAGGTCAATAAAGCTTTCCTGCAATGACCTGCCTTTTCTCCGAAAAGGGGATGTGGTGTATGTAGATATCGGAACGTCCGTTGGATATTTTGATGTGACAGGCGTAACCCATCAGGCAGATTCCTATACAATGACGATGAATCTTGAATATTCAGATAAAAATGCGTCAGAAGATGGAAAGATAGTCAGGAAAAAGAAATATGTTAAAGGTGACATTGTAAATTTCGTGGGCGGCGAATACCATCTTTCAGCAAAGAAAAATTCCAAATTTTTTACGGCGGTGGCAGGAAAAGCGAAGATATCACGCATTGCTAATAAAAAATATCCATACCGGTACCGGCTTGTACATACGAATGTTGCAAGTACAATAAACGGATATGTTACAGAAGAGCAGTTTTATTAGGAGTCAGGAGGAACTGCATGGGTGACGGAATAAATGAACTTGCGAATGTACTGAACAATCAGATCAAAGAATCAGGCAAACGTGATGTTTCTGTGGATTTTGGTACAATTGAAAAAAATGGATTTTTAATAACAGACATCCTTCAGACTGCTCTCGGAAAAGATGATTACCTTGTTCTGCACCACATTGGAGAACTGAAAGAAGGTGACAGGGTGCTGGTAGCGTGGGTATATTCAGACCCAGTAGTGGTTGGTAAAATTAGACAGGAGGGGTGATATGGCAGACCAGCTGTTTCCAACATATGACATACCATCTGTGAATGAGCAGAGGGGCAGGTATGACAGGGACTATAAGCGAACACCAGAGTGGAATGTAAAAAAGGGTGATTTTGTAATGGATGCGGCACACAGAATTGTGGAAAGTGACGGCAGGAATGGATATCAGATATGGTGTCTGAAGATGTCACAGACAGAGCGGTTCAGGTGTCTTGCATACAGGGGATGTATCGGGGACATGCTTGGGGTTGAAATGGAAAATGCTACGTTTGACGATGATCATAAGACAGTAGAGAGTATGATGAAAAGAACGATTACAGAGGCATTTATGGTAAATCCAAGAACACTTTCTGTAAGTGATTTTGAATTTGAATGGGATGGTGACACAGTTTATGGAAAGTGTATAGTGCATGCATATGACATGGATGATTTTACATTAAGATTTTAAGGAAGGAGGAAGGACAGAGAATGCAGCCAGAGTTTATAAAACCAGATTTTTTGGAGGACTGTTCGATTGATGACATACACAGACGCATGATGAATAACCTTCCGGCTGACATTGATGATATGCCTGGCGGATTTGCATATGACTTTACGCGCCCCACTGCTATAGAAAAAGCTGAGATGCTTGAATTTTATATGGTGCGTGCCATGATGGCAATGTTTCCACAATATGCGTGGGACGAACATCTTGATCTTCACGGACAGCAGGTGCATCTGACAAGGCATCCTGCGTCTTATGCGGCAGGATACGTCGAGATAACAGGAGAACCCGGGACGGAGATTGAGGCAGGGACAATACTGGCTACACCCGCCACAGACAGGACTGATTCCTATGAGTTTGTTACAAATGAACGTTGTATGATAGGGGAAAATGGAAAAGTAACAGTTTCCGTTACTGCGTCGGAAAGCGGACCGGAATCGAATGTACCTTCCAATGTGGTAACAATCATGGATGATCCAATACCCGAAATTTCTGCTGTAACAAATCCAGAGCCCATGAGAGGCGGGGCGGATGAGGAATCCGATGATGATTTTTATGACAGGATTGCAATGGAATACGCAAACAGCAATACATTTCTTGGCAATGACAATGATTTTATCCGGTGGGCAAAAGAAGCGGGTGCTGGTGACTGTATTATCGATGATGCTGCGGAAGGTCCGGGTACGGTGAAACTGGTACTTGTCGATGCTAATGGACAGCCGGCAGGCGAAGAACTGATAAAGCAGGTTTATGATTACATAGTGTCCCCTGTTGACAGAAGCAGGCGCCTCCTGCCGACAGCATGTGCAAAACTGATTTGTGTTCAGGCTGTGACTGTGGAAATAAATTTTAAATGCACGGGGTTACAGTATGATAATACAACAAACATAGAACAGATAAAAAATGATTTTACAAAGGCTGTCAGACGATTATTTGAAGATTCAAAAAAAGAGGGTGTTATAAGATATAATAATGTCAGACCTCTTATGAGTGGAATTACAGGTATTAAGGATTTTTCAGAATTTTATATAAATGATGGGATTTCAAACATAGTTCTGGCCAAAGAGGAATATCCGAAAATTGGTAGTCTTTTGTTCAGTCAGGGAGGGACAGGATAATGGATATTGAAAATTTCCCAGTAAGTTCGGGAGCACTGCGCATGATGGATACAGTAACAAAAGGTTTTTACGATAAATCGTATGCTGCAAAATGGCTGTTTCAGGTTATGGGGATTGAGATAGACGGACTGCGTGAATTGATGAAAGAAATTCCTGAACAGATCTTTCCAGAAACGGCTACATGGGGGCTGATGTACCATGAACAGAAGTGGCAGATACCAGTGCGTGAAAATCTTTCATATGAAGAACGCAGAATCCTCATATGCCAGAAACGGGATTTCAGAGCGCCGATGACTCCGTTTCGAATGGAAAAGTATCTGGCTGATGCCACAGGGTTTAAGGTATGTATTGCAGATGCAAGTGATCCGGGAGAATATGGTTTTATGCCCTCTCATCCAAATATATTTAAGGTTTATTTTTCAGGAGAGGGAACGCTTGATTTAAAGCGGATTTATAATATGGTAAACCGATTGAAGCAGTCGCATACTGCATATATAATCGGTGACAGGCTGGAAGCAGAGTGTGACAACAGGACTTTGAACCATATCATTTTTGAAAGAATACATTTTGTCATGTCTGTGCCGTTCTGGTATGTATATGAGCATACATTAGATGGAAGCTGGCTGCTGGATGGAAGTGTTCTGCTACATACAAGAAAGGCTTATCAGCTGATTCTTGGAATAAAATTTTATATGGATAAAGCATATACCCAGCTATACCAGACTGCTTCAATCGGGGTTGAAATAAAAAACAGGACGAAAGAAACAATCAAAATCAAACAGGTATATTATACTGGTTTTTATTCTGATACCACTGAAACAGCGGTATTAAAAACACATACGGCAGTTTTGGGAAATAGTGAAGAGGTAAATATTACTGTAGAAACTAAAAACCGCAGCAGATGGTTTTTGGATGGAACGGTACCGCTTGACGGGTCAAAGAGGCTTAATTCCATTTATATTAAGGAGGAGATACCATGAGTGAGAATAACAAAAATGTAGTTGTCACAAAAAAAGCGCGTGAAAAGCTTGTAAAAGCAAGAGCAGGGGTAATTGAGCTGCCCCGTATTGTCGGAATGGCATTTGGAGACGGCGGCGTGGATGCGGATGGAAATGTGATCCCTCCTGCTGAGACGCAGAGCCAGCTCACTGCTGAACTGTTGAGGAAAGAGATTGATGGTTATAGTTTTCCAGACGATACGACGTGTAAATATGAATGTACATTAACAGAATCCGAACTGGCAGGCGAAGAAATCAGTGAGATTGGTCTCTATGATGCAGAAGGCGATATCGTCTGCATCAAAACATTTATGCGAAAAGGAAAAGACAGTGATGTTGAACAGACCTATACTTTAGCGGATATGTTTTAATTGTGGAGGGAGACTATGAGGAAGTATACAAAATTAAAACCCACATTTAAAAATGAAATCATGATTACAGAAACCGGGGATCCCGGCCATGCAGACAATATAAACGCCGGACCAATACAGATATTTGAAAATACACTTGCGAATAAGGAAGAAATTGAAAAAGGGGACAGTAAGGACAGAACAGTAACATTTACGAGCAATGACAATACAGACGCCCGATCGTGGACGGATGTAGCAGTAATGGAAAGCGGAGAGCAGCATAAAAACTTGTTCGAGAAGATTTCGACCATGTTTAAGAATGTCCGTTATCTGTACAGACTGTTGGGAACAACGGATATTTCTGTTATCAAAAATGGAACTGTGACAGGGATATTGAATGAGCTTGACCATGTAGCATTTACTGGAATATATAGTGACCTGCACAATAAACCGCTTGCTTTGCCCGCCAGCGACGTGTATACATGGGCAAAGCAGGCGACAAAACCAGCATATACCAAATCTGAGGTAGGATTGGGGAATGTGAACAATACATCTGATAAGGACAAGCCTGTGTCTACGGAGCAGCAGACAGCACTGGATAAAAAGGTTAATTTTGCAGATATTACCCGATCGACAGCGGTTAATATAGCTGGAAAGAAAGCATTGGATGCAATGGAGAAGAATCCATCGGTGGAAGGGACACTGGCGCATGACATTAGTCAGATATATAGCAATTTAGCAAATAAAGTTGGGTGCATGTTAAGAACAGAAACTTTAACATGCAGTGCTGGTGTTGTAAGAAATTATACTTTTCCCAATTTGGCAGAACATATTTTTGGCATTCCAATCATATCAGGATGCTCAGTAAGTTATGCAGGAATTACAGTTGGCAGAAATATTGAAGAAAGTGGCTCAATAGCGGTATGTTCACCAATTGACCAGGATGTAATGGTCACTTTAGTTATGCTGGTATAAATTACACAATATGTGCCATAGCATTTACTATAATCCTAGAACCGACATCGAATGATTCTAAATATGCATTAAACACAGTGGCGGAGAATAAACCATCTCTAATTCCAATATCGCCATTTGCATTTATAATTAAAATTTGATAGCGTTGGTTTTCTCTTATTTGTGGTAATCCATGCACTATTGTACGCCATCCAGTAGTATCACTTGTAACAGTAGCATCAATGGAAATTCTAAGAATTTTGCCATATGTGACAATATCCGTAAACCTTGGTGCTATATCAGATGCGCTAATTGTGCATGATACTCTATCTGTTAATTTGCTATATATTTGATCAGTTAGAACAAATTTTATGCTGTTTATGTCCTCTGTGGTACTATAAAGTAAAAACAGGAGGATTTTTTTAGTATGAAAGATGAATTTATTACACGGGTACTGACAATTATGATGGGAATGCTCACACAGGAACTATGTGGCGAACTGAAAACAGCGTTGTACATGGCATTACAGGAGTATGAGCTTGAAAAACGGAGTACGGAGCTTCTTGATCTGGACACAAGTTATATACATTATATGCAGTTGTTTCTTGCTCGGAAAAAGACCGAAGGTAAGTCGGAACGGACAATTAACCTGTATAAGCTGCATCTGACAAGAATGTTACAGACGTTGAATATGGCAGTTGATAAGATTACCGAAAATGATCTGTTTGTCTATCTGGCAAAATACAAGAAAGATAATGATGTGTCGAATGCATATTTGGACAATATCAGACTTGTGTTCAGCAGCTTTTTCGGTTGGCTTAATGCCAAGGGATACATACCTAAGAATCCGACAGCAGGACTGGAACCGATTAAGGTAGAAAAGAAGATTAAGCAGCCGTTTTCAGATGAGGAGTTAGAAAAATTGAGGCGCATTTGTGATCAGGAAAGAGATCTGGCACTGATAGAGTTTTTGTACAGTACAGGTGTCAGAGTATCAGAACTGGTGGCATTAAATCGAAGGGATATAGATTTTTATGGTAAAAACGTAGTTGTTTATGGAAAAGGAAGCAAGGAGAGGGAAACATATCTGAATGCTGCTTCGTGCCTGCATTTAAAGGCGTATCTGGATAGTAGAACAGATGATAATGAGGCATTATTTGTCAGTGAAAGAGCTCCACATACAAGGATTACCGTAGCAGGAGTAGAAAAGATATTGCGGAGGATTGGAAAGGATGCAGGTGTAGCCAAGGTGCATCCACACCGATTTAGGAGGACTATGGCAACAAATGTTTTGAAAAAGGGTATGCCATTGGAGGAGGTGAGAGAGTTATTGGGGCATACAAAGTTGGATACTACTATGATTTACTGCACAATCAGCAAGGATAATGTGAAACATTCCCATCAGCGCCTGATGAGCGCGTAATTGGGAAGTAATTAGAATTGATAGTATGAGGTATAAGAGGGGGATTAGGGCAATATATAGCAAATTAGCTACTGCATGGGCAGACGCTACTACTACAGACAACGTTGTTGATGGTGTTATACAATGGCACCAATGGGGATTAATGTGCGAAATTATTGTGGCAGTATCAATATCAATGCCTGAAGCTTGGGACGAATTAAAAATTGCGACAAATTTACCACCATCTAGGTTTGGTAGTGGTGCACGAGGCATTATACAGTCACAAGAAACTGGATTAGCATATTGTATAATAATCACAAGCAATGGAGAATTATTTGTTCGCACAGACACGCATCCGCAATCTGGTTGGTATCGTGGTGCAATAATCTATATTACAACTGGTTAAACGTAAATTAACGTTTAAAATCTAATAATATTGCAACCATATATAGTTAGTGGAATGGTATCAATTTCAAATTTAAAATCACCATCGGGTTGTCTATTTTCTTGATATGCTTTTAGTACCGCTATTTTGTTCCTGTCTCGATAAAATTTCACTAAAGCATGAAATTCACAATAATAACTAGTATTTTGTATCAGGTAATTGCTGTAAAGATGCATGGTATCTTCAGCTGGAATACAAAATTGGTACTGTGACCACCGTAATGAGCAAAGTAAAACTGAGTAATCTAATGTTCCTGTTAACGAGTCATACTCTTTACCCACCTTCATGTCACCTGAACAAATTCTATGTACTCGTATATTGCTATATATTGCCCTAGTCCCCCTCCTATCTCATACTATCGCTTAAATAATAGGAGGATTAAAAAAATGTTAAATGAAATTATTACTACAGGTGGTATTGATTACACTGTACAAAACTTATGTACGGGACTAAATACCATCTCTTTTGTCGTGCAAATGACAGTAGACGAAGCAGAATCAGTCTTTAAAAATGTAACTGAATTGGCTGTTAAATCAGAAGATGGAGAAGTATACGGAGAATATTCCAATGTAGTCTATGCGTCTGTGATGAAAGATGCGGGTGGAAGTGTAACTATAACTATGCAGATACCTACACAGATGGAGCAGCAGATTGCCGCTCTGCAGAAATCTCAGGCTGCTACAGACAAATCACAGGCGGAGCAGGATGAAGCTATTGCAGAATGTTTATATGGAAGAGGTGAGAACTAATGAACAATGCTGTAAAAAATGTTATGTTACGGGTAATCAGCAAGCGGCTGGAAGGAAAAGAAAGTCTGGAAGAGATATTTGCGGACTATCCAAGGCTGTCAGACACGGACAAACAGGAGCTTCAAAACGAATTAGGAGGGAGTCAGACAATAGAATAAAAATGTAACTTGATAAATAATTTTAAGAAAGGAAGATCATATGGACGAAAATAATTTTATTCCGCGAAAGGAACATGAGGAATTTGCAAAACGACAAGATGAGGAGAACCATCGTCAGAACAGGCGTATTGGAGAACTGGAAGAAACTGTCCGCCAGATCGGGGTATTGACAAGTTCAGTCGAAAAATTGGCAAGCACTATGGAAAGTATGCTAAAGGAGCAGGAAAAACAGGGAAAACGACTGGAAGTCCTTGAGGGGCGGGACGGTGAGATGTGGCGCAAAGTGACAGGATATATCATCACTACGGTTATTGGGATTGTCGTTGGATACATATTCACCCGAATAGGTATGTGATTATGCGTATAGATGATCAATATTCACAACATGAAAGAGAACTGAAACGAAAACAGCAGGTCCGCAGGCGGCAGAGAAAAAAGAAAAGGATGAAAGGTTTGGACAAGTATGTGATTTTCTGCTTTGTTGTCCTGATTATTTATACAGCGGCACAAACAATTGTGACCATAAAAACAGGCGTGGAGTCATCCACTCTCACGACCTGTTTTTTTGGTGTTTTCGGTGGGGAAGTGTTACTATGCGCGCTAATTAAGCGATTAAAACTAAAAAATGAACCAAAAGAAAGTGAGGACAATGATTTATGAATGAGATTGTGTTTGAAGTATTGAGGCTGGTTGTACTGCTGGCTGTATTTGTGGTTACGTGTTACCTGATCCCATGGATTCGGGGAAAGATTGGGCAGGATAGGATGGATGCCGTCACAGGCTGGGTAAACGCAGCAGTTCTGATGGCGCAGCAGGTATACCATGCTAAAACAGGAGCAGAGAGAAAAGCAATTGTTATTGAGCTTCTTAAAGAGATCCTGATTGCAAAGAATATCTCTATATCTGATAGTCAGCTGGATATGCTTATCGAAGCGGCGGTAAAAGCGATGAAAATGAAGGAGGGAACGGCTTATGGCAACAAAGAAGCAGGTAGATGAGTTTATTAAAAAAGTAGCACCAATTGCACAGGCAAAGGCAGAAGGCAGGGATAAATGGTCCCTGCCTTCTGTGTGTATCGCACAATGTTGTTCTGAATCCGCATATGGTACTCAGGCGAAAATGATAAGGGCAAATGCTATATTAGGAATAAAGGTCGGCAAAAGCAAGGTTCATTTTGGAAAAGCCTGGAAAGGTAAGGTATATGATACAAGAACGAAGGAATGTTACGACGGAAAAACCTATGTAACCATTAATGACATGTTTCGGGCGTATGACAGCATTGATGATGCGATAGAAGATTATTTTGACATGCTGGCATCTTGTAGCAGATACAGGAATTGTCTAAACCAGACTGACCCCAGAAAATGTATAACAGCAATCAAAAACGGCGGATATGCTACCAGCCCTACATATATCAATACCATTATGTCTATAATCAAAAAATACGACCTCACACAGTATGATAACGTTGTTGCAGGAACAGAACAACCCGTTCAGGGAGGAACTGTTAAAACAGTAAGGATTGGACATGCAAGCATATCAGAACGAGGGACAGTCAATGGCGCAAAGGGAGACCAGACAGGAAAAGAAGTGTGTGTGCGTGAATGGTATGCAAAGCCGTGGGACTACATGGCTATACACCCGGAAGTAACCGTGCGGGAGAAACACGCACAGGCAGTGGAAGCTGCCTGCAAAAATGACAATATCGGTTACGGGCAGGGAGACAGAAACACGCTGAACATGCTGGCAAAAGCGGCAAATTATGATCTATCAAAAGTAGGGAAATGCAACTGTGATTGTTCCAGTCTGCAAAATGTGGCTGCGGTTGTTTCCGGCGCAGTGGGCGTAACATATGGAAGCAACGGATGGACGACATCAAGCATGAAAGCGGCGTTGAAAAAAGCGGGATATAAGATCATTACAGAAAGAGTATATCTGGAAAGCGCTGCATATTGTGTCAGAGGTGCAATTTACGTTAAAGCAGGTAGCCATACTGTCTGTGGATTGGATAACGGTAATAGCTACAGGGCAACTCTGGATAAATCGGGTATAACCTCATCTGTTTTAGGCTCAAAATCTATAGAAATGGTGGCGCAGGAAGTTATCGCTGGCAAGTGGGGTAACGGTTCAGAACGTAGAAAAAAACTGGAGACTGCTGGGTATGATTATAATGCTGTACAAACTTCTGTTAATAGATTGTATAAATAGCAGTAGAACCTCAGCTGTAATAGCTGGGGTTCTCTTATCCACATTATCCACACGAAAATGCGAATTACATATTTATAATGATAAGGAAAACAGTCAGCTTTCAAAAACTGATCATATTATATATATCTTTAATCTCTTTATCTCTTATCTCTAGTAAAGAAAACTACTATAAATCTAACGAGAAATCATGTAAGAAATCTTACAAAGAATAGTGATTTTATGCGGTTTCTCGGACTTTTTCCATAGTAATACGAGAAATACAATATGTTCTGAATATATTTTTTATTACATATTAATATTGCAATTCGAATTTGAGATATTATTTAAAATAAAATTAAAATTTGAGAAGTAAAACTATTGACAAACTCGCAAATGCGAAGTATAATATATACATAATCAAACAAAACATATGCTTGATTAAATCCAACAGAAAGGGGGACAGCCATTTGAGAAAAGGAAAGAAGAAAAGGCGGAAAGAAAAAGAACTGCTCGAACAGCGTCAAATCAAATTCCAAATCTATGAAAGTTTAGCCGCGATCATAGCAACCATAGTGACAATGCTTCTGGCAATCGTCACGGCGGTTCTGAGTTGGATATCTGAGTAGCTGAGAACAGTTCCTTAACAGCGGGGGCAGAAACACCGCTCCCTAGCTGTTAAGTCTACCATATAAGAAGGTGAAAAGCAATGAAAAAAAATCGGAAATTTTTGCAAATACTATTATTCTTCAATTTTATAATTGGCATACAAGATGGTATGGAAATTATAAATTTGGTAGTAGTATTGGTAAACGGTATGATTCTGCTGGTTGTTATAGCAGTGGAGAAACGGAGTAAAAAGTGATGAAAAATGATACGAAAAGAATGTTTTATAAAGATAAGTGGAATCCAAATAAAGTTTGGGAAGTAGTTGAGCTGATCGGCGGTTATTATCTTCGCCAGTATGTATGCGGAAAGCAGTGGGGGAAAGGTATAAAAACAACGAAGAAATTTATTAAGAACATTGGAATTTTTGATTTTGAACAGGTTTCGGTGATAATGAATGATTAAGAAATCAGACATCGTAAGAGAGGCAGTTCGGGAACAGGACTGGAAAAAGGCGTTGCAGATAGCGAAGAATTTTTACATCGGAGTGACGCAGGAGCAGAGAAGTAAAATGACGAGAGCCTATGAGTGTATCGTTCATCCAGATTTCTATCGGCAGATCGGCATTGATATTCCGAAGGCGATTGAGGAAGGCAAGGAAATAGTAAAAGAATATGCGGAAAGCACAAGGAGGAAAAACACTATGAAATGGGATGTAAAGCATGATAAAGCAAAGAAAGTGATAGACGCATTTTTAGAGAATGCGGCTAATTGGCAGAAAACAGGTGAGTTTACAGCTCTGACAAGAGCAGATTTAGAGGGTGAATTGACGGACGAAGAAAAAAATCTGGTTTATGAGGAAATGATGCTGATGATAACATCTATCCGCAAGCGTTACAAACTGCAGGAGAGACTGCCAGTGCAGGAGGCTCAGATTCGATCGGAAGAGGTTGGGGCAGTAACTCCTGCAGAAACGACAGAGGAGGCAATTCCTACGAAAAAGGCAGAAGAAATGTTGACTGAACCTGTAAGCGAGGATAAAGAAAAGGAAAAGACGAAGAGAACCAGAAAAGCATCCACCAATGAGAAAAAAACACCATCTAAGAGGAAAAAGAAAGATACACAGGAGGAAGAGCAGGTATGAGATATTATAGTGTACAGCGCCCGGTTATGCCGGGCGGTTTGCCAAGAAATATGGATATTGAAAAGATTGAAAATTTTGACACAAAGATTTTCTGCGAAGAAATAGGCAGGGAAGCTTGGGGATATATAGAATACAGTTCTCTCCTCTCTGATGAGGAGATAGATCTCTATGAACTAACACCCAGTGGAATGAAACTTTATTATTGTGTGACAACTTCATTCAGCGATAAGGGAAATGTTGCAGCAGCTATTACAAAAACGATAGAGGCTGTCAGCAAACCAGAAAATAGTTTTAAAAGCCTGAAGCGGAAAGATATCTACAATGATTGGTTTGAAAGCATGGAGGAAGCAGAAAAGTTTGTGGAGGAGGCGAAAAGGGCATGAGGGTGACAATATACAATACCCTGCTAAATGATAATTATTATCCAGCGATGTTTAAGGAAAGTGCAGTGAATTATAAAGCGGTTAACCTTAATACTCCCGAGATAATAGTTAAAATGATGAATGATATATTTAAATCAAATATGCGGTCAGAAGAATATTTGTATGAACTGTGCTTTACGACAAGAATGAACCTGATTGGTGTATTTGAAGTGTCGCATGGGTCGATAAGTCAAACGATGATATGTGAGAGGGAGATATTTCAGAAAGCGTTGCTGTGCGGAGCTGCCAGCATTGTACTGGTTCATAACCACCCTTCTAAAGATTCGGCTCCAAGCAGGGACGATATCATAATCACCGAGCATCTTGAGGATGCAGGAAAATTAATTGGTATTCCAATTGTTGACCATATAATAATTGGAAAGGATTTTTTCAGTTTCTTAAAAGAAGGCATTATTAAGAAGGAGGAATCGGTATGAATGCGCTGTATTATATCTACTCAGACAGCCTTGAAGAAATGGTAGCAAAATCATTTTATTACAAAAATAAGCGTTATACATGGAATGATTTAGACTGTGTATATTACTCAGATAAATCGGAGGAGGATTACTTTTTTGAGATTCCTGTTAATGCAGTTTTAGGTTAGTTGTATGTAAATGTAAGCGGGACATTACTGGAAAGGAAGTGGTGCTTCGGATTTTGTTATTTTTTTGAAATTTAATAAATTATTACATGAAAAGGAGACAAGATTAATGGAATTTGACAAATTTACAATGTTAGTAAGAGATGAAGTACAGGAAATGGCAGGACGCAGCTGTAAAGTGCAGATTAAGGATGTCAAGAAAAACAATGGTGTTGTACTGAGGGGGCTCACTGTGATGCAGGACAGCAGTAATGTTTCGCCAACCATATACCTCAATAGCTATTATGAAGCTTATATAGAAGGCAGGGCAGCACTTCTTGATGTCGTGAATGATGTAATGGATACCTATCAGAGAAATAAAGTCAATCAGAGTGTTGATATGCGGTATTTTCTGGATTATGAGCGTGTGAGGGACAGCGTGGTCTATAAGCTGATCAACACAGAAAAAAATAAAGAGCTGCTTGAGGACGTCCCACATATAGAGTTTCATGATTTGTCTATTGTTTTTCAGTGTATGGTTGAAAGTGATGACATTGGGAGTGCATCAATTCTGATACATAACATTCATATGAATTTATGGGGAGTTTCGACTGAGCTACTGTATCAGGCGGCAAAGGAAAATACGCAACGGATTCAGAAGTATGAGATCAAGAACATGTCTAAAGTGCTGTGTGAGATCGCAACAGCGGAGAATCCAGAAGAGTGTGATAAGGACAATGAAGAAGCGTTTTCTGACAGTTTCCCGATGTATGTTCTCAGTAATCAGCGGAGAGTCGATGGGGCGGCCTGTATGCTGTATCCGAATTTGATAAGCGATTTTGCAGATGCAGCGGGAAGCAGCTTGTACATTATTCCATCTTCAATACATGAAGTTTTAATTCTTCCGACAGCGCATGCGGATGAAAGCACTGAGATTAAGAATATGATCAAAGAAATTAATGATACACAAGTCAATGCAGAAGAAATTCTCTCCTATTCATTGTATTTCTATGATAGGAATGAAAGAAAAATCATCCGATTGTAGATTTCAGAAAATAGTTGAAAAACTCGTCACATGGCAGGAATTCCATGTGACGAGATAAAAAGGTTCTAAGTGAATTATAGAAAGGTGGTGATTAAGATGCAGATTGTAAGATGCAATGCATGTGGAAAATGGATTGGGACAGAAGAGGAGGTTGGTTTTGAAAGTGAAAATGAGCCAGGAATCGAGTATTGTCCACTATGCTATTGTTCAGAAGCGCTTATGGATGTGGATAAAAGATGCAATTTTAATGATGCGGAGCTAGAAAAGTTATGGGAGATATTCGGTTGTGTTCCTGTAAATGATAACGATGAAATTTTGGAAGAGTTTCTTGGATTTCCAGAAGGAACAGATCGTATTGAGATCTGGCAATGGTTCGACGAGCTGTATTCCAAAGGTGTAAAAGTCTTGTGTACGCTCAAGAAAATGTAGATTGTCATCGGTAGGAGGGATAGAGAGTATGAGAATAATAAGGTGTAATGGGCGGACATATCGCATTCTAAAAAGAATGTATAGGATATGTAATAATCCAAGAAGTAATGATTGGAATAATGAACCAGAAAAGATTGCGGTTCCATATGAAATTCTGGAGGATAAGGGAAAAAGTTATGTTTGTATGAGAGCTGGATGGCATCAAATTAACGTTCTTTCAAAAAATGAGTTCTTTGAGAGCAAAGAGTTATGTGAGGAAGAAATAAAGAGAAAAGCAAAGGAGGTTTATAGGAAGTGAGAGAAGCACCCAGTCAAATTGAAGTCGGTTTCAGTGGGAAGAATGCAGCGGAAATTATCCAGAATATTATGGAAAAAGAGGATGTAAATCAGAAAGTGCTTGCTGAAAGAATGGGATGCGTAAGGCAGAATGTCAGTCAAATGCTGAACCGTGGAAAAACCAATATGAGGTATGACAGTTTTTATCAGATGGTTGAAGCTCTTGGATATGAGGTTATATTGAGAAAAAAGTAATTGGAGATAGAGATACGATGAAAATATGGTCAAAAACATTATACGAGGAGGGATGATAGTTGAAGATAGTAGGTTACTTCATTCATGGAAATAAACAATATGTAGCATTTTGTAAGGATACAGAAAAGCCAGGTTGTTTCAGGTTTACGGACGGTTTTCATGATAGGTTTGTTAATGAAAAAAATCGTAGCAAATATACGGATTATTGTCAGGTAGACAAAACAGATGTGGATTTGAAAAGAATCTTGAGTCGTTTGCATGGTGCACGACCTTGGCATCCATTATTGAAATTACTTAGAAAGGAGAGTATGGAATGCATAAAGAGTTAGTTAATAAATGTGATGAAGCAGAGAAAATCGCATCATATATCAAGGAGACTAGCGATGGATTTCTTTTGGAAGGGAAACAAAAAATTGAGTATGAAAAATATTGTAATCTCTTTAATCAGTTTGTTACAGGACCGGCAGTAGAAGGTCGGGAAATTGTGGAGCTTACGAAAAAATACCATAAGTTCTATGAAGTTTTAAAAGCATTGCAGTTAACAACCAAAGAGAGTAATAAGCTGGAAGATGTGCTTTACGGAGTAGCAATTGAGGCAGAAATGCAAGGGTTTATTTATGGATATAAATTGTCTAACGCCCTGCTGAATAGGCAGTTAATAATTGAGAAATGAAGCAAAATAGAAAGAAGGTATATAGCATGTATGAGCCAGATTATCAGGATAATATGATGTTTTATCAGGATCAGCTTGCAAAGAAAGGCATTACAAAAGAAATGTTTGATATGGATAGCTTTGTCGGACTAACTGCTATGGAATTGCAGAACATTGTTGACAATGTACAATTAAAGAAGTCACATACTACGGATACGTTGGTGGCTGATTAGGAGGTACGCTAAAATATGGGATATGATTATTATGAAGATGACTATGAGCCTACAGTGGAAGAAATGGAGGAACAAGACGGTATGGAGAATACAGATGTTGTAATAGGGAAAGAGAGCTTGAGAATTGAGTTCAATACAGAGAATTTTGCTGCAGGGATTATGAGAGCTGTGGCGGCTGAGGTTAAGAAAAGTCTTTACGGTGAGATTGTGAAAGAGATCAAGAAGGAAGTTTTGGATGATATAAAGGAAAAGGTTCAGTGTGCAACGGGTGACATTATTAAAGATATTGTGCTGGATTTCTTGAACAATGATAAGATCTGTGTTGGCGGATCATCTGTTTGGGATGATGAGCCCAAAGAAGAGCTTACGTTATATCAGTATGCTAAACGCTGTACGAAAGACTGCATCGAGAATAGCAGATTTCGTATTGCTGAAAATTTCAAGAAAGACAGATATGGGAAGTATAAGGCAGAGACACAGGAGTATTCGTTTGAAGAGTATATCCAGAATCATCTTGGCATCGACAATGAAGTTAAAATTTATTTGGACAAGCAGATTGATGAGGTACGTCAGCAGGTAAACCGTGATGTTAAGGCGGCATTTGATGAAAGTACAAAAACAATGCTGTCCAATGCAGTTCTGCAGGTTCTGATGGCGAACGATACCTATAAGAAAATTGAAAATAATATTGCCTGCATAGCAGATAAGGCGCAGGATTAGGGAGGGAGGATAAGTTATGTGGTATGACGAAGATTTTTATGATGAACCATCAGAGTTCGAAGAACAGGTTGAGAATCTCAAAGAAAGTCTCTCAAAATCCATAAAGAATGAGTTCATGGAAGAAATGGAAAGGATTAAAAAGGAGAATAAGACTCTTCAAGGCATTCGAGATCACTTTGAGCAGATAAAAAAGGATTACGAACAAAAGAAAAGGGAATGTGACCGGGCTATGCTTGAGGCAGAGGACAAGACAAAGCGCATGAAGATAGATGAGTTGATGGAGAGGTTCAAGACGTTTTTTTGGAGACCGGATTGGAAATACTTGTATGGTCCAAAGTGTAATATGTGTGATGAATACCGAAAAATAGATGTGGTTCTTCCGTCAGGAAAGACAGTTACGGATGAGTGTCGGTGCCAAAAGAGTAAGATGAAGGTTATGGTTCCAGAAAGAATGGTGCGGTATGAATTGGCAGGGAGAGATGAAGGAATAGCTGCATGGTATTGTAAATGCGGAAGAGAAGATGATAGATATTATAAGCTGGAATATGCCAGTAGTGTGTATGCGGAAAGAAATATAGTACAGTCTGGCACAAATTACGATGTGCTGGAGAAAAAGGATCAGAGAGAGCTTTTATTCAGCACTAGAGAGGAGTGTCTTGCATACTGCGAATATCTTAATGAAAAGAATGGAGTGACTGGCGATACAATTTATGAATTGGATGGAGAAGTCTATAATGGAGAGGAGCAGTTAAGATGAGTGATATTATAAATATTGGTGTGGAGCATATTCACCCGCACCCAGAAAATCCCAGGAAGGATTTGGGAGATTTGACAGAATTGGTGGAGTCCATTAAAAAGAATGGGGTTATGCAGAACCTCACGGTTATTCCTATAGATGGAAAAAGCGGAGAGTATACTGCAATCATTGGACATAGAAGACATGCTGCTGCGAAAATTGCAGGTATTAAAGAACTTCCGTGCAGAATTATTGAAGGATTAAGTGAAAAAGAACAGATTTCCACTATGCTTGAAGAAAATATGCAGCGGAATGATCTTACCATCTGGGAGCAGGCAAATGGATTTCAAATGATGCTTGATTTAGGAGAAACAGAAGAACAGATTGCTGAAAAAACAGGTTTTAGCAGAACAACAATACGTCATCGTTTGAACATTGCCAAACTGAACCAGAAAGAACTGCAGAAGAAAGAGAAGGATGAGAATTTTCAATTAACATTGAAGGATTTGTACGAACTGGAGAAGATTGCGGATGTCAGAACCAGAGATAAAGTACTAAAGGCAGCGACTGATTCAAGAGATTTGGTATGGAAAGCAAAGCAGGCAGTCACGGAAGAAACAAGAGCTAAGAATAAAAAACTGTTTGATGAACTGTTTAAAAAGGCAGGAATCAAGAAGGCGCCAGATGGTGCTGAGCATGAGCGGTACAGTGGTAAGTGGGACATCCTTCAATCATGGCAGCTGGATAAAGATATGCCGAAGTCGTTGAAGAAGTTTAAAGAAGGTGCCTTGTGGGTAGTGTTTTGGAATAGTGAAATAGCAGTTATTGTTCCGGCTAAAAAGCAAAATAGAGAGCTGTCTGAATACGAGATCAAGGAGCAAGAAAAATCCAAAGCAAAAAAGGAGCTGAAGCAGAAACACAAAGCTCTGTATGCGGAAATTGACTGTTTTATTATGGGAATTATCACAAAAGAGATAACTCCACTGAAAGAGAACGTCGAGCTTTATAAGGCTTTAACTATGGCGGCTATAAAGGGAAATGTAGATTACTACAGGTCTGATTTGGTTAATTTCTATTCCGGGAAGAGTTTATATGAGCTAGAGCATGAAGAGCCAGATAAATATAAAGAGTTTTTGGATTGGGAGAAAAATCTAAGCCCTCTGCATCTGGCTATCGCTCACATGACAAGTATCAAGAAATGTGAAATGTATAATTATAATGTGGAGTATCATCAGGAGAATGCCAGTAAGGTCAATGCGATTGTTGATTTCTTGGCGATGTATGGATTTTCGGTATCAGAAGAAGAGAAGCGGGTGCTTGATGGAACCCATGAATTATACCGAAAACGGGTATAGTGTATTAGAATCAGGAGTAGAATTGGAGGAAATAAAGTGAAGGTGTATGAACTAAACAGAAAAACATATGATAAGGTCAAGAAGATGGATCACGGACAGATGAGATCATTCTGTGAAACTGTGTTTACAAGAGGTTTCGATGCTGGAAAGAAGGAAACAGAAGGGTTGTCAGATGAAGAAATCAAGCAGGCGCTTCTTACAGTAAAGTGCATAGGAGAAAAGAAAGCCTGTGACATTCTTGATGCATTATCGAGGGCGAAAGCAGAAAGGAAGGTATAGATGAGTAACGGTAAGATTTATTTAGAAGTACCAGAGTTTACGGGTGAGAATGTTCCGGTTCAGGTAGCTGCCAGGGTTATGAAAAAGGATCAGCAGTTTATACGTCAAGGTATTATATTGGGGATACTGAAATTTGGTGTTGCATTCAAGAAAGAAGGAAGTACTCAATATGATTATTACATATCACCAAGAAAATTTTGGGAAGAAACCGGTTATGTATATGATGGTTCAGAAAGCTGATAAATGGTATAGAAACGTTGTAATTAGTGCTGAATGACTATAAAATTTGTTGAGTAGGAAACATAGAGGTAACAAAAAAGGCGACAGTTCCCGAAAATACGCTGATCACTGTTATGATCGAGGAAGCAGCGAAGGAAGGTAAGTTCTAAGAATATCCTTGATTTATAAGGATTTGAGGACTCTTGATAAATAATTGAGAGTCCTCTTTTTATATACTAAAATCACTAATATATGTAAAAATATGTTTTAAGTCTACAAGAAGTCTACAAGAAATTTAAATGTAGACTTCAGATTTGTGTACACTTTATTTGTTTGATATGTTATTATTGTTTGTACATATTACTTTATAGGCTCTCGGAATCATGAGCCTGCTGACCAAAGCCCAGCGGTTGGCTGAACATTGAAAAGTAAATATTGTCCAGAACGGAACAGTTGAAATGAATTTAGAGAAAAAAGTGCGCAGTCTACTAGACCCTGCGCCGGACATGGTCTATAATGGTATTGCTTATTTAGTTAAGTGCCTGCTCAAAGGACGTCTTTTAGTCGGGAGGCTTTTGGCAGGGCCCATGCATCAAGATGCTGGCACATCATGATGGCGGACAGGCGGCAGTACCACATC
>Ga0137307_101062_pt1 | contig 27634 bp, 16 predicted proteins | sample NAcewD2O_March_2_FD_97180 | JGI IMG/M metagenome (GOLD analysis project Ga0137307, IMG submission 97180) | Mouse cecal microbial communities from Vienna, Austria - N-Acetylglucosamine amended D2O_March | ecosystem: Host-associated > Mammals > Digestive system > Large intestine > Cecum | place... | reverse complement strand
GGTCAACAACGGTGGGTATGCCGAGTTGGCGCGTCTTGCCTCCCTCTTTGGGTATCTCTACCCTCCTTACGGGATTGGGGCGGTAGCGTCCGCCCTTCAGACTTTCAGTTATTTCATCCTTGTGTTCTCGCAGATATGGAAGCAGTTTGTCTACATCCATTCTGTCGATTCCACCGCTCCCCTTGTTGGCCTTGACTTGTCTGTACGCTCTGTTAAGGTTGTCGGAAGTTAGGATATACTCTAACATCCTGTCTGACGATAGTTGCACTTCTACGAGTTCGTCTCCAACTATCCCAATCAAAGTAGGCGCTCCCTCATACCTTTCGCGTTCCGCGCTATTCTTCCGAGGGCAGCTTTCTGTTGTTTTCGGCTTTTCTCCTTTCATCGGGTAAAATAAAGTTTTGCTCGTGTGGTTAAGTTTTGCCCTTCGTCGCCGCCCACGAGCTTTAAGGCGATGACTACTATGGCTTCTGCTGACTTCTGTGGGTTCGTTGTTACTGCTTACCTTTCGGCTCGCCCCACAGACCTCCCCGATTAAGAACACAATCTTTCGGTCTTATACTCCCTTGATTTACTCTCGTCAGCCCGGATAGCTATCGGGCTTCGGTTTGTTTAGCAACCTTACCCCTGACTTCGAGCCTTATATCATGTTTCTGTGCGTGGAGCCAGACTTTTGTCCTTAGCTTCCTTCCGATTCTCCTCACGGCAGACACCGTTGCCTCGGACTATGCGCTTCCCGCTATCGGGGCGCGCTCGGGACTTTCACCCGTTAGATTATGCCCATGTCGGGCGAACTACATTAAATAACAAAGCCCCGCGTTGCTGCGGGGCTTTGTCATTTATTTATGTACCTTTGCATATAAATCACTATAATGCAATGAAACAAGGCCATATTAACCATTTGTATAATTCTGATTTCATACAAGACATCAAACGAATCGTAACGCAAGCCCGTCAAAAGGCATATTCTGCGATTAATTCGGCCATGGTCGAAGCCTATTGGCAAATGGGGAAACGCATAGTAGAACAGGAACAACAGGGAAAAGACCGTGCCGACTACGGATCCCAGTTGCTTAAATCGCTCTCGAAAGAGCTTACGTCAGAATTCGGTAAAGGATTTTCCGTCAATTCATTATATTATTACAGACAATTCTATCTATTATTTCCACAAAAACTCCCCACAACGTGGGGAATTTTGACGTGGTCGCATTATAAACGCCTTTTGAGTGTATCAAATACTGATGCCCGCACATGGTATTTAAAAGAAGCTGCCGAACAAATGTGGAGCTACCGCACACTCGACCGTAATATCGGCTCGCAGTATTACGAGCGGTTATTGCTCTCACAACATAAAGAGAGAATCACATCCGAAATGAATGCCATAACCGCTCCATTGGAACATGACCGCATGGAATTCATTAAGAATCCAACTGTCGCCGAATTTATCGGTCTTAAACCAAACAGTGATTTTACTGAATCAGATTTGGAACAATCCATTATAGGAAACTTGCAAAATTTTCTGCTTGAATTAGGCAAAGGATTCTCGTTCGTAGCGCGTCAAAAATTAATCCGCACCGAGAAAAAGGATTATTTCATCGACCTTGTATTTTACAACTTCATACTCAAATCATTTGTATTGATTGACCTAAAAACAACAACCATCACACATCAAGATGTAGGACAAATGGATATGTATGTCCGAATGTACGACGAGCGGGTACGCGGTGATGGCGACAATCCGACAATCGGCATTGTTCTCTGTTCAGAAACCGATGAAGATATTGCCCGTTACTCAATCCTGCATGATAACGACCGCCTGTTCGCCTCAAAATACATGCTATATATGCCAACAGAAAAAGAATTGCGTGAGGAGATAGAACGACAAAAAGAATTCTATCGTTTACAATGCAGCAATAGCGACAATGATTTAACATAAGGTGTATTACACACGCCAAAGCCCCGCGTTGCTGCGGGGCTTTGGCGTGTGTAAATGGGTATAGTAGTAGTTCGAGATGCTATTGGACTGAAACCTTGAAGACGGCATTACCGACTTTGACGAGATAGATGCCGGGGGCGACAGAAATGCGTTCAGAAGCTGACGCCCGGATAGAAGAAACCGCTTTGCCATCGGGGGTGAACAGGGTAATGTTCAAGCCGTCGGCACCTTCAACCACCACGGAGCCATGCAATCCCCTGACGGTTACCGACGCAGAAATGCCGGATGCATCAACGGAGCTGACAGTAGTTGAGAATCCGTTCGACGGAAGGGATTCACCCTTGTCATAAAGAGCGGTGACAACATATGAGTGCGCACCTGAGGGAGCATCCATATCCTCAAAACTGCAATCAGTCAAAGGGGTGCCGGTAAGCCGTTTTCCATCACGATAGACATGATAGCCTTCCAGTTCGAGGGGAGCCGACCCACCCGCAGGGGTATAGGTGACATCATCGACAAACAACATGTAGCATCCGGCCGATATGCACCGTATGGCGAAATGTCTGGCTCCTTCAGGAAGCTCATATTCATATTTAGTCCATGCGTTCGGCACAGCTTCAACAGTTGCGATTTTATGCTTGAAATCCGCAATATCAGTGCCGCTTTCAGAATATCTGAACTCGAAAGTCTCGGCAAAAGCAGGGTATGACGAATAGCTCTTGGCATAGAAGCTTACTGTCTGCCCACCGTCGTAGAGCTCCGGGGAAATAGCCCAGTCATCACAGGCGGAATTATCGTTGTTGAAAATCTGTGCCAGGTATTTTTTGCCGGAATGGGCGGCATAGAGGGAATTAGCACCTTCGCAATCGGCATCCATAACCCAGAATGACTGCACAGAACCTTCAAACGTGATGCCCGGCATGGTAATATCAAGCTTACCAACCTGTTGACCATCTGCGTCGGTAAATAACCATCCCCCGGCACCGGCGGTGGCAAACGGGGCGTATGCCTCGAAATCGTCGGTCAGCGGCTCTGGTTCGGCTGAGTTGAAATCGGGGGCTTCCCATGTGAGTTTCACCACACCGGCCTCATATGAGCCTGTCAACGCCGCAGGTACGGGATGTTTAGGCATCGCCACTTCAACTTCCACCTTAGGAGTGAAGTTATTTGCAGTAACGGCATCACCCTCGGCAATAACGACAGCATGATAAACAACATCCGCCACATCTATCACATCAAGCATTTCGGTAAACGAAACTTCACCGATAGATGCCGGGGCTATCGCCGGGCCCGCAACGCTGCCTGCAAGTTCGCCATCACGGTAAAGCTCAACCGTATAATCTTCGGCGTTTATGGCACCGGCGTTTTCGATGCGGACACCCACTTCAAATGCGCGTCCGGCAGTAACCTTGTCAGGCACCGAAACACTTACGGCATCGAGATCCGTGTCATACAATTCCCCTACAGCAATACAGTCGACAGGTGTGGCCATATAGTTTTTCACAGTACCCTGGAATGCAAACTGGATTGTCTGCCCGGCATAATCGGCCAGCGGCACCACCACAAGATTCCACCCCGTGGCAGCCAAATCCTTCACAACAAATTCCTTTGCAAGTACAAACTGACGCCCGTCGCTCACATAGACCTCGAATTGATTAAGGTCGTCGGCATTATTCCCGTTTGAGAAATTATAGACATAAAACGACAGAGCCGGGCGTTCCAGCCCCTCCAGATTGATTTTTCCGCTATAATAACGGGCGCAGTCATCCTCATGCTCACCCATCATCGCGATGTAGCCATAATCGTTGTCGCGTGGCCTGATATCGCCGTCAGCCTCATGGCATACCTCCCAGGAAGGGACGACCTGGTAATTACGGATGGTCTCCGAACGGTAAATCCAATTGGCCGACCCACCCCCGAATGACTCCTTATAAGGTGTTTCATAGCTCGTCCCGACAGGGAAAAGCGGGGTTTTTGCCGCAGGCGATTCCCCTGCCGATGTTATGGCATAGACTCCATATGCGGTAAATATCTGCCCCTTTCCGTCGTCAATTGCACGATGCACAAATTCTGTACCCGTAAGCGCATCGGCACCCTCTATATCCTCCTCATAAAACAGGCTCCCCTCCATCACCTCATAGCGTACAACCTTATAAGTAACCAACGCCGGGTTAAGCGGGTTACCATCGACATCCGTTTCAGGGCAACGCCACTTCACCGTAACCTCACCGGGATTAAACTCCCCTACAGCAAGATAAGGTATCTTTCCTGGTACGTTCGGGCCAACAAAGACTTCGGCAGCAGCCTCCTCCCCACGTTCCGTCCCGGCAAACGCCACCACCATGTATGTGTGACGCCCGAGCGGGGCATCCTCGTGCGTCCAATCCAGTTGTGAACCGGGCTTCAACCCCGTCAAGGTTGCGATGCAATCGTTGTCGCACCACACTTCAAGCTTGTCGACCGCCTCCAGACCGGCGCCTGAGACGGTTTTCGACGGCAGCACACCCGAAATATCGACCCTGGCAGTCCCATCGGAAGCCGGGACAACCTTGAAATCAGACACCCCGGCAGGCGAAGCCTCGCTCACGCCACGCGTCAGCTGAAGGTTATCGACATAAAGATACATCCTGTCAGGGTCGCTGCATCCATGTATGCCGATATACCACTCCCCGCTTTCAGGCACTGAAAATTCCCCGGAAAAGGTGGTGAAACTTGATTTGTTCACGGTAGCAGGCTCGATAACACTGATTGTCATCGCCTCGACAGCCGCCGCATTTCCGGCAAAAACCTCGAACCGTTCAGCACCAAAACTGTTTTTCGCATCAAGCTGGAACTTATACACCGCACCACGCTCAAGCGAAAACGCCGGGGTTACAAGCCAGTCGTCCATAGCCAAATCGCTATGGTAGCTTATCCATGCACATTTGTTATTATTACTGTATTCCCACTCGTTGCCATCATTGTTGGCATTGATAACAGAGAATTGGCCAAATGCCTCGGGGGTGTCGAATGCTTCCTGCCAAGGCACCGGCAATGCATGCAACGAACCAGCACCGGCAACACTTGCAGCCAGGCACATAAGCGATGTGGCTAGATTTTTCATAATGCGGATATTTTATAGCATTTACATACAATCAGACAGAGATAACGCACAAATTCGACCATGCATGCCACGCAAAAGTCATTTTAAGCAACATTTATCTACCGCCATTCCGCAAAATAAACCAAAATCCGCCACCTTGAATTTAATCTAAATTAAGAAATAATATCCTCCAAGCAATTATGCAACAGGATTACCGTGCCCTACTTCTGTTATCAACCCATCCCCTCATGTAGAAGCTCCCGCTTTATTTTTGACAGGTGCTGCTCGGTAATACCAAGATAGGACGCTATGATTTTCGACGGTACAAGCAGAAGGACTTCCTTCCACCGTGAATACATTTCCGATTTGACCCTGTGGTGATGGCATCTCCCCACCCCCAGCCCCGAAGCAATAATGTCGGCAGGCACCTCCGGGGTTATCTCTGACAACCTGCGCGTAAGCTGCACAAAACGGCTCTTTGCATCACCGCTCAACAAACGCGAACGGAACTCGTTATAGTACAGCTGGTTTTGATTGGCACTCATCACCCAGCGGGCAAACTCATGTTCACGTTCAATCAAACCGTCGAACCATGACCGGGGTATGCGTATCACCTCAGTCGCACAACAAGCCTCGAAACGATAATATGACGGTTCGTTGCCGTAATAGCAATGCAACGACATTAACAATGTGCCCGGAAGGGCGAATCCGACAGTCTTTTCAGAATTTTTGTCGAGATATGTGCCACGCACAAGCCCTTTCTTCACCACAAAAATATCGGGATTATATTCCCCTGCATCAATCATAGCTTCATATGTGGTCAGTGCCACCTCCGTGCCACCGCTCAGAAGTTCGTCAAACAGCCTGTCGTCAATCTGGTATTTTGCCTCCAGAGCCAGCAAACGTTTCAAATTTTCCATAAGTAAATAGATATAGACCAATCTAATAGCATTGATTGATTTTTAAGATTATTTTGGTTAAACCAAATCTGTCAGCATGTGGGAAACAAATCTTATTTCCTGCCTCAAATTTACACAATTTTTCAACCATCTGCATAACAGATGTATAAAAACGCCACCATGACAGAATGTTGTAACCATAATGCAACCACTTTTAACACTGGCTTAATGATTGTTAAGCGCCCAAAATGCCAGTCGACGGTTGACACACTCCGTTGAATTTAGTAATTTTGCAACCACAACTCCAGCCGGCACACACACATAAGGGTATCCGGCAGGGAGCATTCACTTTTTTACCACTTCATCATCTCTTGTTTCAATCATGAACCAGCAACCTGTGTTAACACGAACCGAGGAATGTGGCATTAAGGTTCACATCGGTTCTCTAATCGGCAACGAACTGCGCCGTCAACGCCGCCCGGCGGCATGGCTGGCCCAGGAAATTTGTTGCGACCGCACCAATGTTTACAAAATCCTGCGCAAGGGCAGCATTGACACCGAACTGCTCTGCCGCATATCCGTAGCATTGGATCACGATTTCTTTATCGAATTCCAGCAGGCATGCGGGTTCAAGCAGGCAATCCCTGCCAGGCTGGGAAACGAGGCTGTAACCGACTGATACATTGCATGGAATTATAATCGCCATGTAATTATTGTCGTCAACAACCTTATTACATTTTGCGAAGTTACCATTCGTCTATGTGGCGAAGGTATGAACCGGCCGACACCGATAAACAAACGGTGCCGGCCGGTTCCGCTTCACAACCTTCCAGCTGTTTCATACGTTGTAATAAGTAAAACATACGAATTATTGGCTCAATTATCCTATACTTTTAGGACAATATAACGGCATCAGGTTAATCATACATGCAATAATTTCTACACCTTACTTAAAACAGGCTATATTGCCATGCGGTGTTCCTGACAGGCACCCAATACACGTAGCATAGAGCCTTATTATTAATCAGAATTACAACGATTATGAAAAAATCAATTCTATTTATCGCCACAATGTTTGCTGCCGCTACATCGACAGTATTCGCACAAAACGACACCCCGTCAATAACCAACCGTGCATCAGTGTTCTACGACCTCAACACGCTATACCCCTCAGGGGCTTCCAACACCTACTTCAACGGCTACGGCGTAGGCTACAACATCGACTTCAAAGTATCCGACACATATCCCATCTATGTGGGGACCGGGCTGGATGTCAGGTTTGTTTTCAATAACCGGAACATTACCGACGATCTGGACTTTGACCTGGTTTCTATCAAAGCACAAACCACATTTATCAATTTCAACCTGCCGGTCAATGTAAGCTACCGAGTGCCTGTCACCGACAAATTCTACCTCACCCCATTCGCAGGACTGAATTTCAGAGTACAAGCCTATGGCAACACCAGCCTTAAAATCTCTGTGCCCGACAACACCCCTGAAGTGATAACCGACAGGCTGGTAAACATCGATAAGAACATCAACCTGTTCTCATCCGACGATATGGGCGACAACCATCTGCGCCGCTTCCAGATGGGCTGGCACGCAGGTGTAAACATGGAATACAACAATGTCGTGCTAGGCTTAAGCTACGGAACTGATTTCGTAAAACTGCATAAGGACCTGGGTAGTTCCAACTTCCTGGTCTCCCTCGGATACAGGTTCTGACCCTCACTCCTGCCGACAAGGCGTAATCAAAAACATATTGCCGGGTCATTTATCCCCCCGACAGCATCTCCCCTATCCGTAACCAACGGCCTGGTGTCTCCAAATTATGACACCAGGCCGTTACGTTTGCACCTTGATTCAATAATACCCATAGCCTGCCTTTACCTTTGATTAAAAGTAGAACCGTATGCTGAACACCACTTCTATGGCTATAACTTGCAAACATATGGCCACCCAGTTAACAATGCAAAGACTAATTTGACATTTTTTGTTTTCTTCACCGATAATGCATATATTTGCAGCATGACCGCAATTTATGCAGCCATTATTCGTTTTTCATCGAACTTTCTTTGTCACCTTAATATTCATGTGTATGAAAAAACAATGGCTTTATCTGCTCCTATGTGGGAGCATCTGTTTTTCCGTATTTGACGGAACCGCCCAATCGGTCGCACTGGGACAGGATTTTGAGGGAAATATTTTTCCACCTGAAGATTGGGAAGTTGCAGACATCGATAATGACGGACGGACCTGGATCGGTTATTCAGGCCCGGGCGTAAATCAGAAAGGGTCAAGCAAAAAACTTGCGGTTTCATTCACAAGGAATCCTGACACGTACTCACCATATGGCGAACAAGACAACTGGCTTATAACCCCTGCATTCACCGTCGGGAACACGTCATATGTACTTTCGTTCGACTATGCCGCACAGGACACCGAGAACACCGAATCGATACAAATACTTGTGTCAGAAGGAGGAACCGGAACTGCTGATTTTTCCAATCTATGGTCGACTATTGCCGACAATGGCTATAACGACGATATAGTTATAAATACCAAAGAAATCCCTCTTAAGGACTATGAGGGCAAGACCATCCGCATCGCTTTCCGACATAACAATTCGGGCACATACGGACTAAGTGTCGACAACGTGTTTGTTTTCAACATGCTCGGCCCCGGCAAACCCAAATGGTATGGTATAACCCCCGGGGAAAACGGGGCGAAATCCGCCACCTTGAAATGGCTCAACCCGGAAACCACAGCCAACGGGAACACCCTTAAAGGCTTATCAATCGTAATCTATCGTGACGGCCAACCCATAAAGACCCTTGACAATCAAGAACCTGGTTCCGACGGGATATGGACTGACACTAATGTTGCAACCGGTACTCATTCATATTCCATCGCGGCAAAAAACGAGGAAGGGGAAGGGGTGAAGATTACCCCTAAACAAATCTATATAGGGGAAGACGTGCCAGCCGCAGTCCGCACGCCATTCGCATCGGCCTCCGGGAGCGATGTAGTGCTGACATGGAGCGCACCCACGTCTGGAGCAAACAAGGGATATGTCGACTTTGATAACCTGACATATGTAATCACCCGCACAATCGGCGAACAAACGCAGTCAATTCAAGAGGTTACCGGCAGCACAACCTATACTGACAAGGATGCACCCAAGGGAGTGGAACTTATTTATACTATCCAGGCTAAAAATGAGGCAGGCATATCCCCTGTCGACGATTATACCTCTGCCTTCCTGGCCACCACCGGCTATACCGACATAGAGGTAGCACGTACTTCTGTACGCGACAACACACTGGCACGATTGCCGATGGATGTCAATTCCAATTATTCGGTTACCCAAACGATATATTACCCCACAGATTTGAAATTCGCACGCGGCACCATATCATCCCTTATATACAAGTCATACAAAGGTACTTCGTCTGCACTATCGTTCCCGGCAAGAATCTACTTGACAGAAACCTCTCAGACAATGTTTGACAAGGAATGGGTCGGCATGCAAGATGCAGTCAAGGTTTTTGAAGGGCAGATAACCATGTCGCAAGGCGCCCGCGACGTTGAAGTGAAGCTTACAACACCGTTCGAGTATAACGGAGGCAACCTTTGTGTAACGGTTATTAAAGACGGCAAGAACAACGGGGCATACTCCGACCGGTTCTATTCAATCGGTGGGATGGAAAACAGCCGCTCATTCACAACCAGCACAAGCGACCCGGTCGATGTCGATGCCATGCCACACAGTTCTTATGGAGACAAAGCGATTGGCGAAATTCCCTACACGCGGTTCATAATCCACCTGGCTCATACCGGCTCCATTTCAGGCACGGTTACGGACTCTGCCACAGGACAGCCGCTGGAAGGGGCAACGGTAAACGTGGCCGGATTCGACGGGATGACTGTCAGCACCGACACTTCAGGACAATTCTCAATATCCATAGTACCCGAGGGGAATCATACAGTCAATGTCACATACACCGGGTATGAACCGGCAACCATGACGGCAGATGTGGCGGCCGACACCGATAGCCGACTTGACTTCACCCTTGCCCAAAGAGCCAATTATGAGTTGAAAGGCAAAGTGTTGGCAGGCGACACAGGCATCAGTGCCTCAGGGGCTATAGTGTCTGTGTCAGGTTACGGGGAAGCATCATGCAAAGCCGACGAAAGCGGATGCTGGAGCCTTCCGGGAATATATGCAGGGGAGGATTACACACTCAGGATAAGCTACCCGTTATATGACACATATATCACACAAATCAACAATGATTCCCAAACTTCAATCGACGCAGGTACGATTATGCTTGAACGCAGCCTTATACCGGCCTACGGGGTTGAAGCCCAAGCAAACGAGGACGGGACATGTGTGAATATATCATGGCGTAACCCGCTTAGCCGTACAGGGGAAGCCGGATGGAAAAGCATCGGCGATGTTGCCACCCAGTCATCTACAAGTGGCGATTATTACGCTACCGACTATAATGTTGCCCATGCATTTGCCCCGGAGGATATAGCCGGCCAACAGATGGAAGGCATGAGCATCACCGGCATGAAAATCTATATTGCAGCATCACAGGGTGTTTTTACAGCCACAGTATGGGAGGGGACGCGCGATGATAACGTGGTGCTCGCACAGAAAACCATACCTGCCGAAATGATTACGGCAACAGGCGGATGGGTAACGGTAACATTCGACGAACCGGTCGAGATAAAGAAAGACAGGCACTATATGGTAGGGGCAAACTGCCTGAACCCGTCTAGTTCTCCAATCGGCACCCCAGGTTACGGCTCATGCGTAACCGGCAAAAACTGTCTGAAATGGTCTTCGTCAGAAGCTGTTTATGACGGATATTACGGCTGGTGCATAATGGCATTGTGCGGGATACCCGGCTCGACATCGGGGATTGCAGATAACGATGACGCACCAGCCTGCTCATATAACGTTTACCGAGGAAACCTTAGCGGGGAGATTCCGACATGGGAAAAGGTAACAACTTCGGCGGTCAACGATTTGTCTTTTACCGATGCCGGGTGGAACACAATAATGTCAGGGGATTACCGATATGCGGTAACAGCCGTGTACCAAAACGGGGAATCAATGAAAGCCCTATCCGACCTCCTGCCACGCAGCCACGACTATGATGCCTCTGTATCGGCATTCATAAGCCCGGTAAAGTCAATCGAACAGCAAAATGAAGCAGAAGTAAAAGTAACAGTGGCCAATTACGGGGAAAAAACAATTTCAGATTTCCCGGTAGAACTTAGTATCGACGGGCAACCTCATGAGGCAAGCATAGTTACAGGCTCACTCAACAAAGGAGAAAGCACCGAGATAAGCTTCGGGAAAGTAAAACTCGGAGAAGGGATGCACACCTTTGTAGCCACTGCAAAACTGGCCGACGACGAGCAACCGGCCAACGATGCATGCACGTTCATATTACCCAACCTTATAAATGTAGAACTGACCGGCTACCGCTGGAACGCATATGGCGATGCCGGGTTCATGCGCGTGCAATCCAATAACCCGGAAGCAGCCCGCTATCTTACAGAAGTAACCCCGGATGATGCCCTTATCATAGCGGGAGAATATGTAAACGACAGAATATTCGCATATACAGCCACATGGTACGGCACTCCAAAAAGCTTCGTAGAACTCGACCCGGAAACATGGATAGTAACGCATAGTGTTGAAAACTCCGATAGTTATCTTTTGGATATGGCTTATGATTATGCAGGCAAAACTATGTACGGGCTGATGCCGGACGGCAATGATGTGAAACTTGTAACAATCGACCTTGAAAACGGCTCTGCAACACCGGTAGGCACCTTGCCGAATATCGTCCGCACACTGGCATGCAATATAGCCGGTCAGCTTTACGGCGTGGCTGACAACGGCGACTTTTGTGCCATCGACAAACTCACGGCTTCGGCACAAACAGTAGGGCCGACAGGTGTCGGCAAGGTGGCATACCTACAGTCAATGGCTTTCGACCACAATACAGGACGCCTGTTTTGGGCGGCTACTTCCGAATCGGCAAACGGGGAAATATACGAAATCAACCCGGCAAACGGCATAGCCACAAAACTCGGTAACGCCTTGTTCAAAGGCACAGACCCCTCTGAACTTGTTTGCCTGTTCACACCTTATGAACACAAAAGCAGCGGGGAAGACTACGAGATGGTTACCACGGGCCTACACATCAACGTAATATCCGACCGTTTATTTAGAATCTCATCACCCGCTACCGCACATGTGAGAATATACGACATGACAGGTTCATGCGTATGGGAATCAGATATTGCCGCAGGGACTACCGATATAGACATCACACAGCCATGTGGCATATATCTTATCCATGCAACATGTCCAGACGGAACCGGACTCAACCAAAAGATTGTGATTCGGTAAAAGTATGACAACAAATAACTAGATAAAATAAAAGCCTTTCATCATTAAGTACAGATTGCTACTGTATGGACATGATGAGAGGCTTCATTTTATGTATCCTTAAACAACCCACACAGGGACGCCAACACAGCTACAACCGCCGCCTTTATTAACACAATTTAACCATTGGGGGGGGTAATTTGCATTCTTATATATAACTTTGCACAACACTTGTGATGGGGCAGACAAACATCTGCCAAATAACGTATCTAATCCATTCAACATACAAAATCTCATTAAACCTAATTACATAATTGCAATGAAAAAATTGATTTTGGCAGCAGCAATGCTCGCTGCAGGCACAACGATGGTTGTTGCACAGAACACCGGCTACAACAGCGTCGGCATATCCTATGACAACACAAACTATGGATACAACGACCTTATGAAGCTCGATCAGGAGATGGACGGTTTCAGCACCAACGGCGTGGGTATAAACTACATCCACGGATTCAGCCTAAGCTCCAGCCTTCCCATGTTTATCGAAACAGGACTTAACTTCAACATCGGTTTCGGGTCAAAAAATATCGGCAACAAGGAGGAAGAAGACGGATTCTGGATGCAGGAAAAATATAAATTCCAAAACATCAACCTACAGGTTCCCGTCAACTTCGTTTACCGCTTCAACGCGACAGAAGATTTTTCAATCTCCCCCTATGTAGGCCTGAACTTCAAGCTCAACCTTGCCAGCAAGTTCAAAACCCAAATCGACCACAACCTCCCGGACGAAATCATGGGCGAACTCGATGAAGAAGACATTGAATGGATTGAAGGCAAATGGTGCAACCTCTTTAGCGACAGCAAAGAAAATATGGGCGATAAGAACCTTACATGGAACCGCTTCCAAATGGGGTGGCATGTGGGCGTAGGCTTCCAATACAAGCCTTTCTATCTAGGTGTGCAGTATGGCACCGACTTTATACCCGCCTACAAGCATAAATTCGACTTCGAAGGCTACCCCAGCGAAACCTACAAGGTCAACACAGGCAATCTCAAAATAACACTGGGTTATTGCTTCTGATAAATCACTTGTCAAAGCAGACCGAAAGCCCTTATTCAGATAACACACACAACAAAAGGAGGAGCATGACTTGCGTCGTGGCTCCTCCTTCACGTTTCAACTATTTATTTATGAGAGCCTCAGTATCCAGTATCACTACTCGATAAAAAGGACGAGGGATGTTCCGTTAAAACTCTTTATGTCATACTCATCTTATCGTTCATTCTATCTTATCAATCCCGATACCCCCCCGGATCTACCGAGGCACCGACAGGGCTGCCGCCGTCATCACCGGCTATGCCAATGAGATTTTTTATTATAGGCACCCGTTCTGTTGTTCTTTATTACTATAACAAAACAAACCACTTGACGTTGAAGTGGTCTGCGCTAAAAGTGTTTAAATATTGTTTAACACGTGAGCCTCACAGGGGGTTATAGCAGGAAGAGTGCGGTCGAACCCGGATCACGGCGCAGGATTCCGCAATCCAGAAGCGAACGCACCACCGGCACAAGGTTACCGACCCCCGTTCCAAGATATGAGGCCAGCTCGTTGAGGGTCAGCCCATGGGGATGATGCGACAATGCATACCTGACCGAATCAGGCAGGGATTCGACCGACCCGGCAGCCCCACTGCCACATGATGGCACATGCAAGGCATTGCGACACACATCACACTTGCCACAAGCGCCTCCGGGTTTCTCCCCGAAATAGGAAAGCAATGTGTTGACGCGGCATTCCGTGTCGTCAAACAGGAAGCGTTTCATGGCATTTACGCGCTGCTCCATACGCACACGGCGGAACTCATACACCTCTTTGGGAAACACAAGGTCCTTTTCCGGCTCCCGCGAACGGGTGAACACCACATAGGGGGTGCTGCGCCGGGGCACATAATGAATAACATGCAACCGCCCCAGTTTGAGCAGGTTTTCATAGACGGTGCGCTCCGTCAGCTCGAGGCTGGATGATATAAACGGTTCGCTTATATATTCGTAATCGGCGAAAATACCGGTATAGTTGCGTAAAACGAACTGGAAAACACGCTCACATTCCGCATCAAGCCGAAGCCCGTAAAGTTCCATGCGGCTCATAACCATCATCAGCCGCGAACGTGTCGAGGTTTCCTCTATGTATTCTATATACCCTGCACGGGTAAGGAGCTTCAAAGCGCTGTCGGTAGGGGCAGGCTGTTGCTTAAAACGCACACAGAATTTGTTGATATCGAATTCGCAGACTTGCTGATACCCCTCGCCCATCGCGATGTTGAGAAATACACACAGGCGCCCGTAAGTTTCACGCAGGAATTCCTTGGATGGGAAAGAATCATTGAGACGCCGCGTCAGGGCACCTTTATCCACCGACGGGGAAACCAGCGAAACGGCAAACGAACGGTTCCCGTCGCGTCCGGCCCTGCCCGCCTCCTGATAATATTCTTCAAGCGACGACGGCGGGTCGAAATGCACCACTATGCGCACATCGGGTTTGTCGATTCCCATACCGAACGCCGTGGTGGCCACCATCACCCGGATTCCATCACTCTTCCAACGGTTCTGCTTGTGGTTTTTCTCTTCAGGCGACAACCCGGCATGATAAAAGTCAGCACTTATACCTGCCTTGCACAAAACATCGGCCACCACACGTGTGCGTTTCCGCGACCTGACATACACTATGCCGCAACCAGGCACACGGTTAAGAACATGTACAAGCTGCTCCTCCTTGAAGTCGCAGTTCCTTACTATATACGAAAGGTTGTCGCGGTTGAAACTCAGCCGGAACACACCGGCACCGGGACGGAAACGAAGCTTCTCGCAAATATCCCCTACCACTTCGGCAGTGGCAGAGGCGGTCAGAGCCAACAAAGGCGCATCGGGAAACATATCCCTCAATGAACCTATTTTGAGATATGAGGGCCGGAAATCATATCCCCATTGCGAAATGCAGTGAGCCTCGTCGACTACGATAAGCCTTACCGGCAGTTCGCGCAGTTCGGCCATGAAACTGCTGCTTTGCAGTTTCTCAGGCGATACATAAAGTATGCGGGCTTTGCCCAGACGGCATTTGTCAAGCACCAGACGGTTTTCCCGGCGTGTAAGCCCGCTATGAAGGAAATACCCCCTTATGCCATGCGACAGAAGATTGTCGACCTGATCCTTCATCAAGGAAATCAGAGGGGTCACAACAATCGTAAGCCCGTCGATAATCATCGCAGGCACTTGGAAAGTAATCGACTTCCCGCCCCCGGTAGCCATAAGGCCGAGGGTGTCGTTACCTGCCAGCACCGAATTGATTATCTCAGCCTGCATGGGGCGGAACGAATCATAGCCCCAATGCCGCTTCAGCACCTGTCGAATCGGCGTCATGAAAGTCAGCCCCGGATTTTGATCTCCTTTATTTGCAACTGTATGGCATTAGCCGAGCCTTGATGCTTGTTCTCTTCCACCGTATAGCATATATCGAAGCGGCTCCCGGCATGTATTTCCGGGAAAAGACCGGACTTGTTGAAGGCAATCCCGTTTATCACCTTTCCGGAAGTGTCGTCAACAAGCTCAAGTTTGATATGCTCCATCTGGCGGCCCACGAGTTTGCTCGTGCCGAAATCCATAACGTTACGGGTGCAGAACACCGGCTTCTGATTGCCGGGTCCGAACGGGTTGAAACGCCTGAGAGTGGAGATAAACTCGGATGTAAGCTCCGAGAATGTCAGGAAGGCGTCGATGTCGAACTGCGGCTTCAGCTGTGAGGGGAGGATATTGGACGATACATATTCCTCGAACCGGCGTGTGAACTCCGGGATATTCTCTTCCTTGAGCGAAAGCCCCACGGCATAGGTATGCCCCCCGAAATTCTCCAAAAGGTCGCGGGTCGAGTCAACGGCTTTGTATATGTCGAACCCCTGAACGGAGCGGGATGAGCCGGTTGCAAGCCCGTTGGCAAGTGTAAGCACCACCGACGGCTTATAATACAGCTCGGTAAGGCGGGATGCCACTATACCGATAATCCCTTTGTGCCAGTCCTTGTTGAATATTACAATCGACTTTTTGTCGGCATCCTTCTCCTGGCGGTTGGAAAGTATGGCATTGGCCTCCTCTGTGATGCGTTTGTCCAGCTCCTTACGATCCTTGTTATACTGGTCGATATTCTTTGCACGCTCATATGCATCGGCTATGTCGCGCGACACCAGCAGCTCTACAGCCTCACGCCCGCTCTGCATGCGCCCGGAGGCGTTTATGCGCGGCCCGATTTTGAAAATCACATCGGAAATGGTGATTTCCCTGTTGGCGAGGTTGCAGATGCGTATTATCGCCCGCAACCCCACATTGGGATTGCTGTTAAGGCGCCTCAACCCGTAATAGGCCATGATGCGGTTCTCATCGACCATAGGCACTATGTCGGCTGCTATCGACACCGCCACAAGGTCGAGCAATCCTTCAAGCTCGGTCTGGGGAATGCCGTTACTGATTGCAAACGCCTGCATCAGCTTGTAGCCTACCCCGCATCCCGACAGATGGGAACACGGATAGGTCGAACCCTCCATTTTCGGATTCAGGATGGCCACCGCCTGCGGCAGCTCCTCGTCCGGCACATGGTGGTCGCAGATTATGAAGTCTATGCCATGCTCGCGGGCATGGGCAATTTCCTCGTTGGCCTTGATGCCGCAATCGAGGATGATGACGAGTTTCACCCCCTGATCGGCAAAATCGTCGATAATATCGCTCGAAATCCCATACCCCTCCTCATAACGTGTGGGTATGAAATAGTCGATGTTGGAGTAGAAGTTGCTGAGATATTTGTAGACGAGCGCCACTGCCGTGGTGCCGTCCACGTCATAGTCACCGTAGACCATGATTTTCTCTTTCGACCCCATAGCCCTGTTGAGCCGGGTTACCGCCTTGTCCATGTCGGGCATCAGAAACGGGTCGTGGAGGTTTTTCAGCCTGGGGTTAAAGAACCGTTCGGCCTCCTCCACCGATGTCACGCCTCGCTGAACCAGCAGCTCGCTTACAGGCGGACACGACGCATAGCGTTGCGCCAGCGCCGTCTCTATCTTCTGCTCTTCTTGTGTCAGGGGTAAATAATTCCATTTACCTGTCATTTATGTTGTTTTTTTATTGGCGTGGTTGCGCTCCGCCGTCATGACGGCGAAGGGGGGAGGAGGGAGATGCATGCGCCCCGGGTAGTCTGACCCGGCAGGACGCACCTGAAAGCGGAATCACACAGCAACGGCGACTCCATATATCGAAGGTGTCAGGAGGGAGAGGATTGTAGGTTTTGCAAACGTTTGGCCTGCAACTTCTAACATGTCGGCTTCCCGGATATGGTCGGAGAGAGCAGGATGAGCCTATTTCCCCATGTTAGTTCGTTTTGCAAAAATAGCAAAATTCCATGGATTTTCCATATAGGGTTAAACTTTATTTGCACTTTTCACAAGCACGCCTCAAGGCTCCACGGAGCATATGGCACATCCGTTATTTTCGCTATCTTTGCAGTAGCTTAAAAGTGATTGCCCTAAAGCCTCCATTACATTTCAATGAAAACCGCTATGAGATTCAATTTGCTGCCATCCGTCGCACGACTGCTGTTGTTGCTCCCCCAAGGGTTGTTCACAATGCTGGTTACAGCCGCCATATTCTGGCTTACGCTGGCACCCGACCCGTTGCCCGACAATGACATACAGCTGTTTCCAGGCTTCGACAAGGTTGCACACGCCTGCATGTTCGGCGGGTTCTATTTCGCCGCCGCATTCGACCTCGTCGCACGGCATCGGGGAAAGGGCAAAACACACCTTCATGCCGCATTACCCCCAATTGCGACCGTGGTCACCGCCGTTGCCTCTATAGCATTCGGCGGACTTATAGAGTTGGTGCAGGAGGGGATGAATATGGGTCGCGGATGCGACCTTATGGATTTCGTGGCGGATATTGCAGGGGTTGTCATCGCAGTGCTTCTAACCCCAGTGGTTCTGCACGCCATGTTAAAGGAACAATAACACCGGGCTATAAGGAAAGCGCTCATGGCGATGTGTCAGGTCTGACACATCGCCATGAGCGCTTTTTACCATGACGGGTTATGCCGAAAAGTTTCTAAAGCATCTGCATGAATCAGTCGTTATCGGGATGATCCTCACGATATGCCACATCGGGATGGCAGCCGGAGCCATCGAAGCAATGGGTGCATACGCGGCATTTCGGAAGGCCGATGCTGTCGATAAGATGCTCGATTTTGCTGAACTGCAATGTGGTGAGGTTCAAACGGCGTGCGATTTCGTTGACCATACGCTCATATTCGGGTGTGCCGGTGGTGGAATAGCGGTCAAGCTTTGCCGCATCGTCACCTTCGAAATCACGGATAATCTGACGGGTTATCAGCTCTAGGTCGTTTTTGGAGGATGTAAAACCAACGAACGGGCACCCGAAAACCAACGGGGGGCATGATATACGCGCATGCACCTCACGGGCACCGCAATCATAAAAAGTCTGCACATTGTCGCGCAACTGGGTTCCGCGCACTATCGAGTCGTCGCAGAACACCACACGCTTCCCGTCTAAAATCGCACGGTTTGGTATAAGTTTCATTTTTGCCACCAATGCACGGCGCGATTGCTGGCCTGGGGTAAAGCTGCGAGGCCAGGTGGGGGTGTATTTCAACACCGCACGCTGATAAGGCACCCCACGCCCTTCGGCATAACCCAACGCATGGCCTACGCCTGAATCAGGGATACCGCACACACAGTCAGACCCGGTGGCATCCTCCCGGCCCATGGCACGCCCTGCGGCCTCACGCACCGCCTCGACATTAATCCCCTCGTAATCACTGGCAGGGAATCCATAGTAAACCCACAGGAATGAGCATATCTGCATCCTTTTGGCAGGTTCCTGCAACACTTCCATACTGTCATGGCGCAGGCGCACTATCTCGCCGGGACCTACGTCGCGCACCCTTTCATAACCAAGATTAGGGAAGGCGGATGTCTCGCTACATGCCGCATAGGCACCTTCACGCTTCCCTATCACGATAGGTGTGCGCCCCAGGTAGTCACGGGCGGCGATGATGCTGTCTTCCGTAAGGATAAGCATCGAGCATGAACCTTTGATTTTGCGGTAGACCAGGTTTATGCCGTCGACAAAATCCTTCCCCATATTAATCAGCAGGGCAACCAGCTCCGACTGGTTGATTGTATTGGCCGACATTTCGCTGAAATGCATCCGTTCGGCCAGCAGCTCGGCAGCAATGTCGCGTATATTGTTGATTTTGGCAACTGTAACCACAGCATAACGGCCGAGGTGGGAATTTACGATAATCGGCTGCGGGTCGGTGTCGCTTATCACTCCGATGCCCTGACATCCCATGAACTTGTCGAGGTCGTCCTCGAATTTCGAGCGGAAATAATCACGTTCTATACTATGAATGGTACGGTTAAAACCCACTTCAGGGTCGAAAGTTACCAATCCGGCACGTTTTGTACCAAGGTGAGAATTATAGTCAGTGCCGTAAAAGAGGTCATTGACACACGGTTTGTCAGAGATTGCTCCGAAAAATCCTCCCATTGTCGTTAGCTTGAAAATGTTGGTTTCTGAAAAAGAAGTTGCAAAGTTAGCGAAAAGTTTCCAATGCATGAAAAAGAATGCCGGAAGTTCCTGCATGTCCATAATGAGAATCACCCCGGCAGGGCTATATGCCCTGCCGGGGTGATTGAATCCGACAATATTTTATTCCGACAGATTATTTCCCCACTGTTTCGGGAGTAAGAGAACCTTCCATCATTGCCTTGACATCGGCACGGAGTTCCTCATCCTGCTTGTCACGGCTGAGGATGGTGCCGTCAGGGGCGATGAGAAGGATGCAGGGAATGCCCGAAATGCCGTAAAGATCGGTAGGCACTGTCTGTGCGTTTATAATCTGCTGCCATGGAAGCTTATGATGCTCGATGGCACGGAGAGTGTTCTGAGGCTCGTCCCACACGGCCACACCGAGCACCTCAAGCCCTTTGGGGCCGTATTCTTCAAGAATCTCCTTTATCACCTTTGTCTCACGGATACAGGGGCCGCACCAGCTTGCCCAGAAATCAACAAGCACAGGCTTCCCTTTCCCTACATAATCGGAAAGGCGCTGGGTAATGCTGTCGTTCGTGATGGCGAAATCAACAAATTTGCTGCCCGGCGAGGTGGCGGCCTTGTTTTTTGCAGCAGCTATCAGTTTGTTGACACGTGTGTAGGTTTTCAGCGACGGATATTCCACCAAAGCAGCCTCGAGTTCGGGGAGTGTCATATTATAGGCTTTGTCCATGAACAGGGTATATCCGATAGGGTTATCCACATTGGCCTTGAACACGGAATCGCAATATGAGTCATACGCCGCCATAATGCGCTCCCGCTCGGCATCACCTGTGCTATCCTGGGGGGCAGCCTGGTATTTTGCGCCAAGCTCACCGATATGCTGTTGGATTTTCGCATTCAAATCATTCAGAGCAGAGCCGCTCGCACCACGTACTTCCGGGGAGATCGTGATTGCACCAGGTTCAAGCACGAATACCGGGACGCGGTTGCCGTCGATAATTATACGTGCCATTACCGGCTTTTCCACCGAGCCTGAAAACACCGCCTTATTCCCTTCAACCAATACCGAATCGATTTTCTCGCCGGTATCGAAATTAATCATAACGGCAGGCTGGCCGTCAAAATCCTCGGGAAATTCAGCACTTACCGTATAAGTGTCGGTCGCAGCGGTTGCCGTACATGCCGCAAGAGCCCCTCCGGCAATAAAAATAAGTAATTTGTGATTCATATATGCTATTCTTTAATAAATTTCAGTAATTTTGCCGCCCGCAATAATCTTCCTACTCCTAACTGGCAACACTTCCATAGCGGCTGACAAACATGATAAGAACAGGGCAAAAACAAAAGGAAACATAAACTGACAGTAGAATGATTTTCATTCTATTGCCTGCTTCCCCCCACAAAGTAACGGATTTTTTTGTTATATTATAACATGACCGGGCGTTAAATAAAGTTTTCACGTTTCACCATAGCCCGCATATACAACAAAAAGAATATCTAAACACGTTCCCAATAACACATTAGCATGATTCAGCTTATAGACACCATACAGCGAAGCATACGCACCAACTGGTCGTTGCCCGCCCTCTCCGATTTCAAAGGAACCACAATGACCTATGCCGATACGGCACGCCGCATAGCAAAAATGCACATACTCTTCAGAGCCGCCGGAATCCGCCCCGGCGACAAAGTGGCGTTATGCGCAAAAAACTCTGCCGCATGGGCTTCGGCCTTTCTCGGCACCCTCACCTATGGGGCTGTGGTGGTGCCTATACTTCATGAATTCCACCCCGACAACATCGAGCATCTTGTAACGCATTCAGGCGCCAGATTGCTGTTCAGCGAACAAAGCATATTCGAAAACCTCGACGAGGAAAGGATGCCTACGCTCGAAGGGGTTATCCTGCTACCTGATTTCACCCTTGCCCTATGCCGCAACGAGATGATAGCCGTAACCCTGGCCCATGGGGAGGAATCATTCAACAAGGTATATCCCGGAGGTCTGTCACCGGAAGCCATAAACTTCCATGCGCCCGACCCCGCCGACATGGCTCTCATAAACTACACCTCCGGCTCAACAGGAAACTCAAAAGGGGTAATGCTCACCTACGGAAACCTCTCAGGCAACATCGAATTCGCCTTAGGGAAAATCGACTTCCTGAATCCGGGCGACGGGATGGTGAGCATGCTCCCGCTGGCCCATATGTACGGGCTGGTATTCGAGTTCCTGTTCCCGTTCTGCCTCGGATGCCACATCACATTCCTAGGCCGCGTGCCATCGCCGAAAATCGTTATGGAGGCATTTGCCCAGGTGCAACCTAAGCTTGTTATAACCGTACCCCTGGTTATCGAGAAAATTGTGAAAGGGAAGGTGTTCCCCGCCCTTCAGAAACCGATGATGCGTGCGTTGCTAGCGATTCCCGGACTACGCTCCATCGTGCACCGCAAAGTGCGCCAGCAACTGCTCACGGCATTCGGCGGCCGATTGGAGCAACTGATCCTCGGAGGGGCGGCCATGAGCAGCGACGTGGAGGAATTCCTGCGCAACATCAAATTCCCGTTCACCATAGGCTACGGCATGACCGAATGCGCACCATTGGTGACCTATGAATGGTGGGCTACGAGCCGCCCCCACTCATGCGGAAGGCTGGTAGAAGGGATGGAGGCAAAAGTCGACTCGCCCGACCCGGAAACCGTGCCGGGAGTGCTGCATGTGCGCGGTGCCAACGTAATGAAAGGATATTTCAAAAACGACAAGGCCACAAAAGAGGCGCTGTCGGCCGACGGATGGCTGAATACAGGCGACATCTGCACAATCGACCGCGACGGTTACGTATTTTTACGCGGACGCAACAAGAATATGATACTAAGCTCCTCCGGGCAAAACATATATCCTGAGGAAATCGAGGTGCAACTCAACAACCTGCCGTTAGTGGGTGAATCGGTAGTGGTTGACCGCAACGGAAAGATTGTGGCACTTGTGCACCCCGACTATGACGCCGGCCGAAACCTCGGCCTGTCGGAAGCGCAAACCGAACAGCGCGTGATGGACAATCTGCCTGCGCTTAACAAAATGCTCCCGGCATATTCTCGTGTGAACACCATCGAAATCCACCCCGACGAGTTTGAGAAAACCCCGAAGCATTCCATACGCCGCTTCCTTTACAAGTAACCGCCCTGCACAATGGCCACAAGCAGCCTAACGGCATGAATGCGCCACGGCGGTGCGGCGGATCTCAAGGCTCCGCCACACCGCCGCCACCATATATGGAGCGCATTGTTGCGGGAATCAAAAATATAATATATCTTTGCAGGCGGAAATCAGGCTGCGGCCAGCATGAAAATGCCACCGCGCCAGGCAGGGAACCGGGTGAGAATCCCGGACAGTCCCGCTGCTGTATGCCTCATTTCAACATTGACGGAATGCATGCCGCCTGCGAGCGGCCGTGCATGATGGTTGAAGGAACAACCGCCCTGAAACCAACAGCCACTGCGCCACGGGCGTGGGAAGGTGTCCGAAAATGGAGGTAAGTCAGAATACCTGCGATTTCCGATAAACATAACAGCCACTTGCGAGGACGAGTAGCGACAGCATGACCATACGGCACAAAACATGCCGTTGTTTGCGCGCTCACACCCCACACAATCCTTTGCAGGGCTGATACCAGACACAACACGTGAGGCGCATAAAATGAAACCCGCATATACATTCTTAATTCTGTTTTCAATACTCTTCTTCTGCATCGGTCTGACAGCCGAAGCGGCGGAAAGCACTCCCGCACACCTTCCCGACACCCTGAAACTCGGGGAAGTGGAAGTGGTGGCCAAACGCAAACAAAGCGAGGTGATTCCGGTGCAGGTGCTTTCGGGCGAGGAACTGCAGAAACTCAACAGCAACAGCGTGGCCGACGCGTTGCGCTATTTCTCGGGAGTACAGATCAAGGATTACGGCGGCGTGGGGGGTATTAAAACCGTGAATATCCGCTCCATGGGCACCAACCATACCGGCGTGGTCTACGACGGCGTGCAACTTGGCAACGCGCAGAACGGCCAGATCGACCTCGGCCAGTTCTCGCTCGACAATATAGAAGCTATCTCCCTTCACAACGGGCAGAAAAGCGAAATCCTGCAGCCGGCACGCGATTTCGGCTCGGCCGGATCAATCTACATGCGCACACGCACACCCCATTTCGAAGCGGGCGAAAGCTACCATGCCCGCGCCTCGGTGCGTTTCGGCTCGTTCGATCTCCTCAATCCGTCGGCACTTGTAGAGCTCAAACTATCAGAACGCGTAAACGCCTCGCTCAGCGCCGAATGGGTCAACTCAAGCGGAAAATACAAATTCCGCTACCGGCGTGTAAACCCTGCGGGCGAACTGGCCTACGACACCACTGCAGTGAGGCAGAACGGCGACATCAACGCCACACGTATCGAACTAAACCTCAACGGCGAGCTAAACCAGGGGGAATGGCACTTCAAAGCCTATAACTACAATTCGGAGCGCGGAGTGCCCGGAGCCATTGTCAACAATGTGTGGAGGCGCGGCGAAAGGATATGGGACACAAACTCGTTCGTGCAGGGCAACTACACCCAGACATTCGGCCGCTTCACCACACTCAACACGTTCAAATACGCCTTCTACAGAACCCACTACGTAAACAACGACGACAAACAGGTGAAGGTCGACAACCTTTACCGCCAGAAGGAAATCTATTTCTCCACCGCCAACCAGTTCAACATAAAGCGGTGGTGGCATGTATCGGCAAGCTACGACTTCATGTGGAACACACTCGACGCCGACATGTATAACTTCGCCAAACCCGACCGCATATCCAATCTCATCTCCGTCGCCACGGCAATGAACCTTTCACGGGTAAAGTTACAGGCAAGCGGCGTAATGACACTGATTCACGACAACCTCCGGGGGCTGCAGGCTCCTGCCGACAAACATGTGTTCACCCCGGCGGTCTATGCCTCATTCCTGCCCCTGCGCAGCCGCGATTTCTCGCTGCGTGCCTTCGTCAAGCAATCCTACCGCATGCCAACGTTCAACGACCTCTACTACGCCGACATGGGCAACTCGAAGCTCGATCCGGAAAAGGTGACGCAATATAACGTGGGGGTGCTCTACGACCACTCGGCGCGCGGGCTGCTCTCGGCCGTGCGCCTTAGCGCGGATGCCTACTACAACGAGGTGACCAACAAAATCGTGGCATATCCCAAGGGGCAACAGTTCCGCTGGACTATGCTGAATCTCGGCAAGGTTGACATCAAGGGGATCGACATCTCGGCCATGGCCACCGTTAACCCCGTGCGCGACCTCGCCCTCACCTTCCGCGGACAATACACATTCCAGCAGGCCATCGACGTGACCAACCCGGCCGACAACTATTACCGCGACCAGATTCCCTACATCCCACGCCATTCCGGATCGGCAGTGCTCAACGCCCAATGGAGAAAAATATGCCTGAACTACAGTTTCATCTATGTGGGCGAACGATATAACCAGCAGGAAAACATACGCTACAACTACACACAGCCCTGGTACACAAGCGATATATCGGCAAGCTACGACTTCACCCTCGGCAAAGTGGGGCTGCGCGTGCTGGCCGAAATCAACAACCTCCTGAGCCAGGACTATGATGTGATCCTGAACTATCCGATGCCAAAACGAAACTACCGTTTCACCCTTTCGGTGGAGATATAACACATGCGAAACCTATTGCTCATATTGATTTCCGTTTGCCTTGTGGCTGCTATAAGCGCCTGCCGCGAGGATGAACTGGTTGTGCCTACGGAATATGAGATAATTCCCGACACCCCGGCCCCCGACACCAAAGTGCGCGGGTTCTACCTCCTTAACGAGGGGAACATGGGCTCAAACAAATGCACACTCGACTATTTCGACTATTTCACAGGGCTCTACTCGCGCAACCTCTATGCCGAGAAAAACCCCAACGTGATAAAAGAGCTGGGCGATGTGGGCAATGACATAGGCATATACGGGTCGAAACTCTACGTGGTGGTGAACTGCTCGCACAAGGTGGAGGTGCTCGATGCACGCAGCGGAGTGCGGATCGGCCAGATTGACATACCAAACTGCCGCTACGTGCGCTTTCATCGCGGAAAAGCCTACGTAAGTTCATACGTAGGGCCGGTGCTCATCGACCCCGACGCGCCGAAAGGGGCGGTATACCGCGTCGACACACTGTCGCTTGAGGTGACAGGCCGCGTCACCGTAGGATACCAGCCCGAGGAGATGGAGATTCTCGACGATTATATGTACGTGGCCAATTCGGGCGGATACCGCGCACCCAACTATGACAACACGGTTTCCGTGATACAGCTCATCGACTTCAAGCAGGTGCAGCAGATTCCGGTGGACATAAATCTGCACCGGCTAAAAAAAGACCGCTATAACAAGCTGTGGGTAACATCGCGCGGCGATTATCTTTCGCGCCCCTCACGTCTGTTGGTGATGGAGAAGCGCCCCGGCACAAACCGGATGGAGGTGACCGACACACTCAGGCTGGCCTGTTCGAACATGGCATTTTTCGGCGACAAGCTCTATTACTATGCCACGGGATGGAATGAATACACGCAGACGAATTCAATCACCTACGGAATTATCGACATACGTACCAAGAAAAAGATCTCCGACAACTTCATCACCGACGGCACTGAAAAAGATATAGCCGTGCCCTACGGCATAGCAATACACCCGGAAACCGGCGATATCTTCGTAACTGATGCCAAAAACTATGTGTCGAGCGGCACCCTGCACTGCTACGACAACACCGGCCGACGCAAATGGAGTGTCCGCACCGGCGACATCCCCGCACACATCACTTTCCTGCCACGATAACCCCGCGACCACCAGCAATGATACACCGTTCAAAAATATTGTCAGCCGTCCTGCTCCCGGCCATCCTGATGGCCGGATGTGGCGACGATGCGCCGGTGGTGAGCCTCGGAATAGACGACAGCTATATTGTGGCACGCATGCAGAAACTGCCCCTGCAATCCGCCTTGACAGGAGAGCAATACCGGTGGACGCTCACGCGCCCCGACGGCACGAGCTCCGTTGTGTCGGTTTCCCAAGACTATATCTTCCTTGCCGAACAAGAGGGCGTTTATACAATCGACTTCGAGATAATCGATGCCGACACCCCCTTCAAAGCCACCGCAACAGTCAACGTGGTGCATGAGGAGGTGGAATACAGCCCATATATATCAACCGTCTACGAATATTGCCCGGCACCGGGCCAGTTTATCAACGTGATGCCGCCCTACGACCAAGGCGACACCATGGCCGACATGCTCAAAAAAGTTGAAGAGTCGATTTCCGGAACCAACGATGTGATGATATCGCTCGGAGCATTCGGCGGTTATGTGACCTTTGGCTTCGACCATACCGTAATCAATCATCCGGGCGAACCCGACTTCAGAATCTGGGGAAATGCTTTTTATGAACTTACCGAACCCGACAAAAAGGGGGGATCGGCCGAACCGGGAATAGTGATGGTATCGTATGACACCAATTGCAACGGAATCCCCGACGACAGATGGTATGAACTGCGGGGCAGCGAATTCAACAACCCGCTCACCATCCACAACTATTCCATAACGTATCATGCCCCGGCAGCCGGCGAAGCCGATGTGACATGGGAAGATTCCGAAGGAACAAGCG
>Ga0137307_101060_pt1 | contig 27772 bp, 21 predicted proteins | sample NAcewD2O_March_2_FD_97180 | JGI IMG/M metagenome (GOLD analysis project Ga0137307, IMG submission 97180) | Mouse cecal microbial communities from Vienna, Austria - N-Acetylglucosamine amended D2O_March | ecosystem: Host-associated > Mammals > Digestive system > Large intestine > Cecum | place... | reverse complement strand
AACCGGTAGAGTCTATGGAAGTACCTATGGCCGTTGAATTGGGGCCTGGCCTGATCACCAGCATTTATGACGGAATCCAGAGGCCGCTGGATGATATTATGAAGGTTTCAGGGAACAATCTGAAGCGTGGTGTGGAAGTGCCCTCCCTGAAGCGTGACCTGAAATGGAACTTCGTGCCCACCGTACAGGTCGGGGATGAAGTGGAACCGGGCGATGTGATCGGTACCGTACAGGAGACCATCGTCGTAGAGCAGAAGATCATGGTTCCGGTGGGAACGACCGGAAGGATCAAAGAGATCAAAGCAGGAGAATTTACGGTAGAAGACGTGGTTGCGGTCGTAGAGACTGCGGAAGGCGACAAAGAGCTGACCATGATGCAGAAGTGGCCGGTCCGCCGCGGCAGACCTTACCAGAAGAAGCTTCCGCCGGAGATGCCCCTGGTAACAGGACAGCGTGTTGTCGATACCTTCTTCCCCATCGCAAAGGGCGGTGTGGCTGCAGTACCGGGACCCTTCGGAAGCGGTAAGACCGTCATCCAGCATCAGCTCGCGAAGTGGGCGGAGGCAGATATCGTAGTCTATATCGGATGCGGAGAGCGTGGAAATGAGATGACCGACGTTCTGAACGAGTTCCCGGAGCTGAAGGACCCGAAGACGGGCCAGTCCCTGATGGAAAGAACCGTTCTGATCGCGAATACGTCCGATATGCCTGTGGCTGCCCGTGAGGCATCCATTTACACCGGTATCACCATTGCGGAGTATTTCCGTGATATGGGATATTCCGTAGCATTGATGGCAGACTCCACATCCCGTTGGGCGGAGGCGCTCCGTGAGATGTCCGGACGTCTGGAAGAGATGCCTGGTGAGGAAGGTTACCCGGCATACCTGGGAAGCCGTCTGGCACAGTTCTATGAGCGTGCGGGACACGTGATCTCCCTTGGAAAAGAAGGGCGCGAGGGCGCACTGTCCGTAATCGGCGCCGTATCTCCTCCGGGCGGTGATATTTCCGAGCCCGTATCCCAGGCGACACTGCGTATCGTCAAGGTGTTCTGGGGACTGGATTCCGCGCTGGCATATAAGAGACACTTCCCGGCGATCAACTGGCTGACCAGCTATTCGCTGTATGTAGACAATATGAAGGACTGGTTCAACACGCAGGTTGCTGAGGACTGGGTGGAAAATCGCCAGAAGATGATGTCATTGCTCCAGGAAGAGGCAGAACTGGACGAGATCGTGAAGATGGTAGGTATGGACGCATTGTCCGCAGGCGACCGTCTGAAGATGGAAGCGGCACGCTCCATCCGTGAGGACTTCCTGCATCAGAATTCCTTCCATGAGGTAGATACCTACACGTCTCTGAAAAAACAGCATATGATGATGAAGCTGGTTCTTGCGTATTATGACCTGTCCGTAGACGCGCTGAAGGAAGGCGCGCCGCTGCAGAAGCTGGTAGATATGCCGGTTCGCGAGCAGATCGGACGTTTCAAATATGTGACGGAAGATAAGTTAGATACAGAATATGATAAAGTAAACAAAGAGCTGCATGTTGAGATTGCCAATTCATTGGGAAAGGAGGAATTCTAAATGCCGAAAGAGTATAGAACTATACAAGAAGTTGCAGGCCCGCTGATGCTGGTACGCGGCGTAGAGAATGTCACCTACGATGAACTGGGAGAGATCGAGCTGGCAAGCGGCGAGACCCGCCGGTGCAAGGTTCTGGAGATCGACGGGGGCAACGCGTTGGTACAGTTATTTGAGAGCTCCACAGGTATCAACCTGTCCAACAGCAAGGTTCGTTTCCTGGGACGGAGCATGGAGCTGGGCGTATCCGAGGATATGCTGGGACGTGTCTTTGACGGTCTCGGCAATCCCATTGACGACGGTCCGGCAATCCTGCCGGATGCCCGTATGGACATCAACGGCCTGCCCATGAACCCGGCGGCGAGAAGCTATCCGGAGGAGTTCATCCAGACCGGAGTGTCCGCCATCGACGGACTGAATACACTGGTCCGCGGACAGAAGCTGCCGATCTTCTCGGCTTCCGGTCTGCCTCACGCGCAGCTGGCGGCTCAGATCGCGAAGCAGGCAAAGGTTCTGGGAACGGATGAGAACTTCGCCGTTGTATTCGCGGCGCTTGGTATCACATTTGAAGAGTCCAACTTCTTTATTGAGAGCTTTAAGGAGACGGGTGCCATTGACCGTACCGTCCTCTTTATCAACCTGGCAAATGACCCGGCCATCGAGCGTATCGCGACACCGAAGATGGCGCTGACCGCTGCGGAATATCTGGCATTTGAGAAGGATATGCATGTATTGGTCATCCTGACGGATATCACCAACTACGCGGACGCTCTGCGTGAGGTCTCCGCGGCCCGTAAGGAAGTACCGGGACGCCGTGGTTATCCGGGATATATGTACACCGACCTGGCGACCATGTATGAGAGAGCCGGACGTCAGAACGGGAAGAAGGGAAGTATCACCATGATCCCGATCCTGACCATGCCGGAGGAGGATAAGACCCATCCTATCCCTGACCTGACCGGATATATCACCGAGGGCCAGATCATCCTGAGCCGTGCCCTGTACCAGAAGGGAATCGCTCCGCCGATCGACGTACTGCCGTCCCTGTCCCGTCTGAAGGATAAGGGTATCGGTGAAGGCAAGACCCGTGCGGATCATGCCAATACCATGAACCAGTTATTCTCCGCGTATGCCCGCGGAAAGGATGCCAAGGAACTGATGGTCATCCTGGGTGAAGCAGCTCTGACGGAGATCGACCTGATCTATGCGAAGTTTGCAGACGCATTTGAGGCGGAATACGTATCTCAGGGCTACAGTACAGACAGAAGCATAGAGGAAACGCTGGATATCGGATGGAAATTGCTCTCCATGCTGCCGAGAACCGAGCTGAAACGTATCGACGATAAGTTCCTCGATAAGTACTATCAGGGATAAAAGTCAAAGGTTCAAAAGCAGTAAAGAACTGTCATGAAAGTTTATTTCATGACAGATTCTAAGTAAAAGAAGGAGAGGTGATTACATTTGGCAGCAAAACAGGTAAGCCCTACCCGTATGGAACTGACGCGCCTGAAAAAGAAGCGCATCACGGCAATCCGTGGGCATAAGCTCTTAAAAGACAAGCGTGATGAGCTGATGCGTCAGTACCTGGACCTGGTGCGTGAGAATATGGAGATACGTAAGCGGGTAGAAGCAGGAATTCTTTCTGCAAACAAAAATTTCGTAATCGCCAAGGCAGGTATGTCGGAGGCCGCCCTCAAAACGGCGCTGATGGCTCCCAAGCAGGAGATCAATCTGGCGGCGGCGGAAGCCAATGTCATGAGTGTAAACATCCCGACATTTGAGTATAAGACAAGGACGGCAGATGAGAATGACATCTACTCCTATGGTTTCGCATTTACCTCCAGCGACCTGGACGGGGCGGTCAAATCCCTGGCAGACATCCTGCCGGATATGATCCGCTTGGCGGAATGCGAAAAAGCCTGCCAGCTGATGGCGGCAGAGATTGAAAAGACAAGAAGGCGTGTAAACGCGCTGGAGCATGTTATCATTCCGGAGACGGAGACGAATATCAAGTATATTACCATGAAGCTGGATGAGAATGAGAGAAGTACCCAGATCCGGCTTATGAAGGTGAAGGACATGATGCTTAAGGAGGCACATGGGTATTCGTAAAAAAGAATAAAATGATTGAAAAAAGATTCCGAATTGCTGAATGCGGTTCGGGATCTTTTTTTGCATACCAGATTGATAGATTTAGTTATGACCTTGACAAGAGACAAAAGTATACTTATAATTAACTTTGAAGTAAATTATTTTTGGGTTAATTCGTTTGCAGGTGATGGGATGTTTATTGGCAGAGAAAAAGAACTTTCGGAAATGAACCGGAGGTATGGGGAAAAGAGGTTTCAGCTTTTTATACTCTATGGGAGGAGACGTGTCGGCAAGACCACACTGTTGAAGGAATTTTGCAGGAGAAAAAATCACATTTTTTATTCGGCGGAGCAGAGCAATGTAAAATTGAATCTGGAAAAATTTTCCGCGGAGATTTTTGAACACTATGGTGAAACTGCTCTCGAGCCGTTCCGGTCATGGGAAAAGGCACTGTCGTATATAGAGGAACGCCAGAGGGAGGAGCCTATGGTATTGGTGATCGATGAATTCCCGTATTTAGCGATGATCGATTCGGCACTGTTATCCACACTGCAGCATTTGATTGACCACAGGCTTCAGAAGGGGAAGCTGTTTCTGATCCTGTGCGGGAGCTATATGGGATTCATGGAAAAAGAGGTGCTTGGCGCAAAAAGCCCGCTCTTTGGCAGAAGGACCGCACAGCTGCATATGAAGCCCTTTGACTATCTGGACAGTATTCGGTTTATGGACGGATTCTCGAAGGAGGAGAAGCTGATGCTGTACGGGGCGTTCGGCGGTACGGCGTTGTATCTGCGGCAGATACGCTCCGGAAAGAGTGTAAAAGAAAATATCACAGAGGCATTTTTGAGACCAGTCAGTTACCTGTATGAAGAACCACTTCTGCTTATGCGGCAGGAGGTCCAGGAGCCTGGTGTGTACTGTGCGATCATAGAGGCAATTGCAGGAGGGGCATCCAGGGCAAATGAAATTGCGGTGAAAACGGGGGAAGAATCTGCAAAATGTCTGAAATATATCAGTACGCTACGGGAATTGGGAATTGTATATAAAGAGGTTCCCTTTGGGGAAAAAGAGACTTCGAGAAAAGCGCTCTATTCTCTGTCGGATTTTATGTTTCGCTTCTGGTATCGGTATGTATCCGGCAACAGAACTTTGCTGGAGACAGATGCGCAGGAGATCGTGTGGAACCGTAGAATTGAACCGGACTACAGTCATTATATGGGCCAGGTTTTTGAGAGAGTATGCCGCGATTACCTGCTGCGTCAGAACAGTAAAGGTGCGCTGCCGATTTTATTTACAGAGATTGGGCGCTGGTGGGGAACGGATTCAAAAAAGCATGAACAGGTTGAGATCGATCTGATCGCAAGGGATATGGACGATTATCTGTTCTGTGAATGTAAGTGGACAAATGAGCCTGTGGATTACCAGGTGTTAAATAGACTGAGGGAGAAATCAGAGGTATTTGGCGGACGGCGGGGAAAATCTTATTTTATGCTGTTCTCCAAGCGGGGATTTACAGAGCGGGTATTGGAAGAAGCGAGAGAGAAGCGGGAGGTGCTGCTTGTGGATATGGGAGAGCTTTTGGAAAATGGTGAAGAAAAGAGGATTTAACGGCGAAGGGGCATTATATAGGGAGGTGGGGATGGATGTCAGTCAGGCTGCCGATCGGAATTGAATGGTTCAGGGAGATCAGGGAAAAAGGAAGCTACTATGTCAATAAAACGGAAGCGATTAAAGAACTCTTTGACGAGGATTTTAAAGTGATTCTCGTTACGCGTCCCCGCCGTTTTGGAAAGACACTGTTTATGGATACGCTGAGAGAATTTTTCGATATACGAAGGGACAGCAGAGAACTGTTCGAGGGATTGCAGATTTCAAAGCATCGGGAATTATGTGATAAATGGATGAACCAGCATCCGGTTCTTTTCCTTACGTTGAAGGATATCGTCGGAGGAGATTTTTCCAGTGCTTATGGGATGATGAAGTTCGTGATCGCTTCTCTATGCAGAGACCACACTTATTTACTGGACAGCGAACAGGTACTCAGGGAAGATAAAGACATATTTGAACATCTGTCTTATCAAAAGGGAACAACGGAAGATATGCAGGGGGCGCTGTTTACGCTGATGCGTATGATGTCGGCACATTTTGGAAAATCAGTCATTCTTCTGGTGGACGAGTATGACGTGCCGCTGGCGAAAGCCAGTGACCGGGGATTTTACAGGGAGATGCTGGATGTGATCCGGGTGTTTCTGGGGATGTCGTGGAAGAGTAATCCATGCATGGAGTTTGCCGTAGTTACGGGATGTCTGCGTATTGCGAAGGAGAGTATCTTCACCGGCGCGAATAACTTTGTCTCCAACTCTGTATCGAACAGGCGGTTCAGCCGCTATTTTGGATTTACGGAAGAAGAGGTCAGGGAACTGTTGGAAGCAGCAGGATTGACAGAGCATCTTGGAGAGATGAAGCACTGGTATGATGGGTATCTTTTTGGGGAAAATGAGGTCTATTGCCCCTGGGATGTGGTGAATCATGTGAGTATGCTTAAGGTTGATCCGCAGTCGAAACCGGCGAATTATTGGAAGGATACCAGCCATAATGAGATCATCCGGAGTTTCATCGATCTGCCGGGGATCGATGTGAGAGGCAAGTTCGAGACTCTTCTGGCAGGAGGTGTGATCCAGGAGAGGGTCGTAGAAGATATGACGTATGATCTTGCAAATTCCTCTGAGGAGAATCTATGGAGTATCCTGTATCTGACAGGATATCTGACGCAGGTAAGAGATGGGAGATACCCGGAAGGACAGCGCCTGAAAATAGGATATAATATTATGCTTTAATCCAATTGCCTACCCATTTGCCTGTAGAATAATTATACAAGCGTTTATACAAAATGCCGTCAAAATATTTATATCTCCAATCAATAATTTCGCTTCTGGGGGAAGCCGATTTATAATATGCTTCATTACTTACCCCTGCGGGCTGATGTGAAGCATATACAACATTATTTTGCATAGATAAAAGAACACAAAAAGATAAAGATATAATGGTATAGAATAGAATTGTGATTAATGGTTTGGTTACTTTTTCATTTTTGAATTTCCTCCATTTTTTTATTAAATATTTTTAAGTTTCTAAAGCTTTCTATATTAGAATTATTCAGTGTTCCCATCTTTTTATCATCTACAAATAAATAATACGCTCCATCGTCATCTAGTAAGATATGAGAGTTATCTGTTATGGAGAAAGAATCTTGTACTACTTCGGGAATAATAATATAAGGTTCAAAAACAAAAGAAAATGAAGAAAAAACCAGAAACAAAGATATTATGATGAATAGAACAGAATGTAGCAGGCTTCGTTTATGATAAAAAAGAGAATCAGCCCTTTTTAAAATAAAATTACTATTCTGATTTGAAAAATCCATCGCAAGCTGTGGATGCTTCTGGTTAAAACTCTGCCTATATATATTCGTTAGACACTGTAGGTATTCTGTCTTTTGCTTTTCATTCCAATTTTTTGAAATAGCCGTATCAACTCTCAATTCAAGAAGATTACTGATTTGTCTCTTCAATAAGTGGATAAATGGATTCCACCAGAATAGAGAGGCGATAATTTCCATATTCAATTTCAAAAATATATCATGGTATTTGAAATACTGCAATTCATGTAAAAAAATATATCGAAGTTCAATATCTGTAAAATCAATATCGGGCAGGATTATATTAGGTTTTGATAGCCCTGTTATAAAGGGAGACGAAGCAAAACTACACCGATGTATTTTACACTTATTATAATTGTTTTCACCAATCAATTCAGGAACCAGTAATTGTTTAACATTATTTGAAAGACGTACATTATCTGATAATCCTGATATGTAAAATATGAAGTTATAATATTTATGCAATAATCTTATGGTATAGAATATTGCGCCAACTATCCAAGCAAATAGTAAGAAATCATATATATATGTATATTGTAATCAAAAATGTAAAATATTTTCTGCGTAAAGAACATATGTATTGATGGATAAACTTTACTTATTGGAATCGTAACCGTAAAAGGAAACTCTAAGGGAATAAGTAATCTGCTTAGTATCAGTAAAGAAAAAAATAAAAGTATATTATATGAAAAGCTGTATATATTTTTTTTCAGGCTAAAAAAATATATAGTAAGACAATTAGAAGATTTGACTAAAACCACGAGCGGATTTTTTTCTCATAGATCCTACCCTGCAAAATCAAGATCGGAAATGGAGTGTACCATGAAATTATTCAGCCCCGTGAAAATACTTTCCCTGGCAATACGCAGACATCCAGTGATTACGGCAAATTCAAGGCTCGCATTTGTCTTAAGCGCCTGGCTGAACAAGGAACGGATCAGCCGGACCATCTGGGGATAATAGTGGTTCTGGTATGCTTTGTCCAAAGGCACGTCATATTCATCTATGAGGATAATGACGCCTGTCTCATAATGCTTTGCCAGCATTTCTGAGAGCAGGGCAATACTTTCCTGCAGTACATCTTCCTCCAGGTGCTTTGCAAATAGTTCCCGCAGGGAGTCTTTGTCAATCTCGGTGAGTCTGTTGCTTTCCAGCAAGTACTGATGCCTGCGGGCTTCTTTTTTCAGAATCTGGGACATGAGTTTAAATGCTTCAGCATAGGATTCTCCGCTGACATCCTTTAAGGTGATGGCGATCACAGGATATTTTCCCATATGCTGCACGCACAGCTCCGCCTCCCGGGTAATCTCCAGGCCTTCAAATAAAGAGGCATCCGCCCCGACCTCAAAAAAGGATTTGAGCATATCCAGATTCAGACTTTTTCCAAAACGGCGGGGTCTTGTAAACAGGTTGACGCTTCCGCGGTTTCTTAAAAGATCCGCAATCAATTTTGTTTTATCGACATAGTAAAATCCTTTTGTCCTGATATTACGAAAAAATTCCTCTCCGATGGGAAGCTTCTTTCTCTCTGCCATATTGCGGCACCTCCGGCAATTGATACATTTCGGTTGCTTTTATGATGGATTCTATTATACTAAAAAGCGGCTGGACTTCAAGAACTGTCGCAATATCTTTGTATAAAAACATAACCAGACATTTCTCCGCAGATACCCATACCTTTCTAATGCCGAAAGTGAAGCGCCGGGAATCGGAAGATTCCTATGGAAAAGCGGCTGCTAAGTTGCTATAATGTATAGGAATCGAATCTGAGACAGAAAACAGTTTGAAGATAACGGGAGGAGTGTGGAAAGAGATGGAGATGGGAAAGAAGAAACTTCCGATTGGGATTGAAAATTTTGAAGAGATCAGAAAAGAAGATTTTTACTATATCGATAAAACCGGGCTTATTGCGGAATTACTCCATAATTGGGGAGCGGTGAACCTGTTTACCCGCCCCAGAAGATTCGGAAAAACGCTGAATATGAGTATGCTGGAACAGTTTTTTTCAATGAACGGGGATAAGAGTATTTTTGACGGGCTGGCTATTTCAAAGGAATCTGCGCTCTGCGAGGAATATATGGGAAAATATCCGGTTGTATCCATTTCCCTGAAAGGAATGGACGGCTTTCATTATGAAATGGCATTTCGGATGGGAGCCAGGGCTGTCAGGCGGGCGGCGGCAAAAGTGCAGTATCTTTTGGCGAGTGATGCGTTAAGTGAAAGTGACAAACTGGAATATCAGAGGCTTTTGGACAGTAATATGGACGAAGCTACATTTTGTGACAGCCTGAGAATACTCTCAGAAATGTTAGAGAAGCACCATAAAAGCAAGGTGATCCTGCTGATAGATGAATATGATGTTCCGCTGGCAAAGGCCCATGCAAACGGATACTATGGCCAGATGATTTCCCTGATCCGAAGCCTGCTTGGAGAGGCACTCAAAACAAACAGCAGCCTGAAATTGGCAGTGCTGACCGGATGCCTTCGGATTTCAAAGGAGAGTATCTTTACCGGGCTTAACAATCTGAAAGTATTGACGATTGCGGACGAGCGCTTTGATGAATACTTCGGTTTTACAGACAAAGAAGTGAAAAACCTTCTGGAGTATTATGATGTCATGGATCATTATGAGGCAGTAAAAAGATGGTATGACGGCTATCAGTTTGGGAATGTAGAAGTGTATTGCCCGTGGGATGTGCTGAACCATTGCGACAGGATCAGAAGCGAACCTCATGCACAGCCGGAAAATTATTGGATCAACACCAGCAGCAATGACGCTGTGAAACGGTTTATAGAAGAATCGGCCAATGCTGCGACTAAACGGGAGATTGAGCGTCTGGTAGCAGGAGAAGTCATTACAAAGGAAATCCATCAGGAACTCACGTATGCGGAAGTTTACCAGTCCATTGACAATATCTGGAGCTTGCTTTTTACCACCGGTTATCTGACCCAGCGGGGAAAAGCAGAAGGCAGGCAGATGAAACTGGCGATTCCCAATTTGGAAATCCGGGATATTTTTGAGACACAGATCATGGAATTATTTAAGGAGAATGTCCGGGAAGACGGGGAGATGCTGAACCGTTTTTGTAATGCCCTGCAGAATGAAGATGCGGAAAATGTAGAAAAGATATTTACAGAATATCTTAGGAAGACCATCAGTATCCGAGACACAGCTGTAAGGACAGACATGAAAGAGAATTTTTATCATGGTGTTCTGCTCGGAATCTTAGGAGTGAAAACCCGGTGGGGAATTTCCTCTAACCGGGAAATGGGAGAGGGCTATGCGGATATCCTTGCAGAACCGGATACCGGGGATATGGGGATTATCATAGAAGTGAAATATGCCCATGACGGGAATCTGGACGTGGCATGTAAAGAAGCATTAAAGCAGATCGAATATACAAAGTATGAAGACGATCTTGAAGATGATGGGGTAGAGAATATCCTGAAATACGGAATTGCCTGCTATAAAAAGCGGTGTAAGGTCATGCTGGCAGAAAATAATGATTGAGTTATGGTCTTGACATCAGAGAAGGATATTTTTTTAATTAACTTAAAAGCGAAATATTTTATAGTAAATTATCTGAACTGCCAGAAGCCTGTAAAGGCTGATATCCAGTAAACTTCTGGCAGTTTCATGAATACTTCCGTTTTATGCATATTTCACTTCTATAATACATCCTATTTTTACGGAAGGAACTGTGAGCGTAATGTCCGTATATTCAATACCGGATTCAGCATTAGATTTTGTAATCCAGCTTCCTTCTGCTTTTAATAAGCCCAGCAGCATGCTATGATAAAATTCACCGGAAATCAATGCCTCAATCTCTGCCTTGGTTGTCTCTGTAGCATCCTCGCCCATATCCTGGATAATGGCGTTGCTGCTGCTGTTTTCCAAATGGGAATCCATCTTTGCATCCGCATTTGCACAGAGTCTGTAACACTGGTTCGGTACACCTCAGGGACAGTATACGTCCACATGCCCAAAATGATATCTGTCATACCATTCTTTTATGTCTTCAAAACGTTTTTCAACACCATAGTATTTTAGAATCTCTCGGACCTCGTTGTCTGTAAATCCAAAATATTCCGCAAAATCAATATCAGAAATCGAATGAACCATGAAATTATCCGGCCCTGTAAAAATACTTTCCTTGGCAATGCGCAGGCATCCGGTGATAACAGCAAATTCAAGACTCTCATTTGTCTTAAGCGCCTGGCTGAATAGGGTGCGGCAAAGTATTTATACTTTAGGATCCGATTCAGTTTAATGAGGTGTTTGAGGCAGGACATGGTGACGTCTGAATGATCAGGAACTGTATCAATTATTTACCGACAATCGTTCCTTATGGAGGAGGAAATGAGGTGAGCAGGCAAATGCTTTCCTATGAGGGAGATTTCCTGGACTTTCTCGGACTACTTCACTTTCCATTTGCTCTCCAGGACTGCTAAGAGCTGGATTACCGGCATCTTCTATATTATTTCCACAAGCACGGGGCTCTCTATGATCCGTCCTACAAAGCAGGGAATCTGACTTTCTATAACCTGTTATTCTTTTTCTATTGGATTACACAGCGATCATGGGGCTGATGATATTTATAGCTTATTATTTACAACAATTCCTGTAGCGGAAAAATAAAAGAAGAACATGACCGCATCTGGCATCTTATGCCGGATTCATTCTTTTTTTCAGTTCTTCCAACAGAAGCTGTGCAACAGGAGTAAAAACCTGGTATTTTTTCCAGATCACATACATTCTGGTGTAAAGCCTGGGGGAAATAGGACGGAAGCATAGAATGCTGTCCGCAGTAGTTTCCACTAGACGGTCAAACGTAAGACAGATGCCAAGCCCCTCCCGGGCAAATACGGCTCCATTGTTTGAAAGGTTAAAGGTCGCCATGAGATTGAGCTGGTCGGCCTTTTCTCCGCACCATCTGGGAAGGTCAACCTTTGCGGCCTGTTCTGAGCAGAAAACAGGATACGGGAGGAGATCATCTATAGTGACACTTTCTTTTTCTGCCAAAGGGAAGTCTTTTCTTATTAAGGCGCCCCAGGTGTCTGTTTCCGGCACTTCCAGATAATTGTATCTGGAAAGGTCTGGAGGTTCAACGATAAAGGCCATATCAAACAGCCCGCGGTTTAGTTTTTCTGTCACCTGTTCCGTATCTCCGCTGGTGATATGGTAATGGATGCCGGGATAGCGCTGGTTCAGCTGATCGACCGCCTGGGCCAGGTACTTGATCAGGCGGGATTCCGCGCACCCGATGAACACATCTCCGCCGGTGATGTCATCCATGGTCTGGAACTCATTGGTGATCTTATCTGCCATTGCAAGCAGATCCTCCGCTCTTTTACGCAGGAGCATGCCTTCATCGGTAAGATGGATACTGTAACTGCTGCGTACAAACAACTTTTTCCCAAGTTCTGCTTCCAGTTCTTTTATCTGCTTTGACAGGGAAGGCTGGGAGACATGAAGCCGTTCTGCCGCCCTTGTCATATTCTCCTCTCTCGCTATTTCTAAAAAATACCGTAAAACCCGAATCTCCATGGAATCCTCCCTTGTAATAAAAGATGAATCGTAACCATTCTGACCAGCTGGAAATAAAGGATACAGATTCTTACAATGAATCTATTATAACACTTGGAGATATTCCTGACAAGAATAACTGGATATAGATAACAGATATTGGATGATTTCTTGAAAGGCATTTATAATCAGATTATCGAAGGTAGAAACACATGAAGCCAATAGAAAGTAAGATCTTCTGATCGGAATGAATGGTGAAAGGAGAACGTCATTATGGAAAATGAACGTGTTGAAAAAATAATTTCAACAGTAAGACATGATGTATTTCAGGACATCAAATTTGATTACCGCGGCAAAGCAGTGCTTGTCAGCGGCGCAAGGACAGGTATTGGACTTGCGGCCGCGCAGAAGTTTGCGGAAGCAGGAGCCAATGTAATTCTTGCCGGACGTCATGAACCGTCAGCAGAAGCACAGGATCTCCGCAATAAGGGCTATCAGGCAATTTCTGTCCGTGCCGATGTGACGAATGACGAAGACGTATTCAAAATGGTTGACACAGCGGTAAAGGAGTTTGGAAAATTAGATATCGCTTTTAATAATGCCGGAATCATGACAGAAGCTCTGGAGATTGAAAAGACAGAGATTGCCGCGTACGATAGTGTAGTCAATACCAATCTGAGAAGTGTCTGGCTTGCGATGCACTATGAAGTAGAACAGATGAAAAAGCAGGGGCATGGGGGGTCCATCATTAACTGCGGCTCAACGGCAAGCGTGGTAGCTATGGCAGGACGTTCACCTTATGTTACATCCAAGCATGGGATTGTCGGGCTGTCGAAGGCGGTTGCGCTGGAGGTGGCAAAATACGATATTAATGTCAATGTCATTGGACCCGGAAATGTGTATTCCCAGATGGTGCAGCAGATGTTTGATCAGGAGCCTGACCTCATGTGTGAATATGTGGAGGGTTCTGTTGCAGGCAGGATTGGTTCCGGTGAAGAGTGCGCCGCGTTGATCATGTATCTTGCGTCCTATGCGGCACGCTATGTGACCGGCCAGGTAATCTGTATTGACGGCGGTTATACGATTGCGTGATTTCAGACAGCGGTGACAGATAAAGAAACATGAAGGAGAAAAAAATGAGTGAGACAACAGACTTAGACAATTTTAATTACTATCCAACACTTCAATATCTGCCGGGCGACCAGCTTTGCCCGATCCCGGCAAATGAGAGGGCTTTACAGACAATTACCGCAAAGCCCTTTGTAGAGGCGGTAGATCATTTCGGCGATCTTGAGGGACTCCATTTTAACCGGGACGGAAGTATCCTGTACTTCTGCAATTGTCCGGATGACAAGGTCATGGCAGTTGATATGGAGACAAAAGAGGTTTCAACCGTCTTAGAAGTGAATCAATACATCCCGGACGGATATATCGCGGCAGTCAAGGTTCATAAAGACGGCAGGCTGTTTGTAGCGTATCTGACGACTTCCTTTACAAGCGGCGGTATTTTTTACTGTGACCCGGATGGCTCCGGTTTCCATGATATTGAGATCGCGAAAGGGATCCGGGCGGATGATATGATTTTTGATTCCGAGGGAAATATCTATGTTACAGACATGTGCGGGTCTCCTACATTAAAAACAGGCACGATCGAATGGATTTCCGCTGATCTTACCACGAGGGAAACGGTTTTGAAAAACCTTGCCTGCCCAAACGGGATCGCGCTGTCTACTGACGAGACGATCCTGTGGATTACAGATACCGCCAGCGGCGAACTGATCAGGACAGAGCTGACAGAGGATAAGAAAGGTGCGCACCCGCTTGGACAGAGCGTTGTATATCACACGACAGGCTATATGGGGCCGGATTCTATTGTGGTTGACGATGACGACAATGTATATAACGCATTATATTTTCAGGGCCGGATCCTTGTTTATAATAAGTACGGCTTCCCGATCGGTCAGATTTTTATGCCGGGAAGGAAAGAAGGACGAAACTTAAGGACAACACATCCGTGCATCAGGCCGGGCACGAATGAAATTTATATCTGCGCAAATGATGATGTGAGCAAGAAAGCATGCATTTTTAAGGCAGGAAGCTTTGCGCCTGCAAATACACATTCCTTTTATCTGAAAGGAAATAGATTTTATCCATCAAAGGAGAGACTGCCATTATGAGAGCATTTGAAAAATTCCGAATCCCACACGTTGTATTTGGTTATGACACCGCAAAACTGACAGGAGAAAAAGTAAAGTATCTCGGCGGCACAAAATGTCTGGTAGTTACAGATCAGGGAGTAATCAACGCGGGGATCTATGAGCCGATCGTGAAGACCCTGGAGGAAGCCGGGATTGAATATGTTACATATGACAAGACATTGCCGAATCCACCGGATTATATCTGTATGGAAGCGGCGGAGATTCTGAAAAAGGAAAACTGCGACTGTACCATTGCGATTGGAGGCGGCAGCAGCATTGATACGGCAAAGGCGGCAAATCTGATCGCAAATATTGAAGAGGAGATCGTATCCCTGCATGATTACAGCGGAACAGGGACAAAGATGAAACCCTCATTCAACAGAAGTGTAAAATTTCTTGCCATTCCGACCACTTCCGGCACGGGGGCGGAAGTAACAGTGAGCTCAGTGATCACAGATACAAAGCTGAATCTGAAGTACAGCTTTATGAATGAAAATATGGTTGCGGATATGGTCATTATCGATCCGGCGCTCACCATGGGAATGCCGCCGAAGCCAAGCGCTGTGGTCGGTCTTGACGCATTGAGCCATGCGCTGGAAGTGGTGGTTTCTGTTAAGCAGAATGATTTTTCCTCTATGCTGGCTTTTGACTGTATTGAGAGAATCTGGAAATGGCTGCCGGTTGTTTACCGTGATCCGAAGAATGTTGAGGCAAGATCCCAGATGTCTTATGCGGCAAATATGGCTGAGAGTACAGGAGGCGCAGCGAACGCGCACTGTGTAGGGCATGCGATCGGTGCGAAATATCATATTGTCCACGGCCATGCCTGTATTATGGCCGAACCCACATTGATCCGCCACCATGCAGACGCTTCTGCGGAAAATATCAGAAAGCTCGCATCGATCGTCGGGGTGCCTAATATTGGAACCAATAAAGAAGTGGCAGACTATGTTGCCGATGCGGTCCTCAATTTTTATAAGAGCTTCGGTCTTGGGGCATTCCGTGAGACGATGGAAGCGAATGGAATACATGATGATAAAGAAACATTTACGGAAAAGCTAATCCCTGCGATACTGGATGACTTTAAATCCAGAGGATGGGTTCCGGGCATTGACCGACCGGAAGACAGGGACAATCTGATAAAGGTGTGTGAGATGATCTATGACGAAACGTGATTCTGGCCTCATGAAAACGATACACTATGCATGGTTTATCTGCATAGGCGCAACCTTGCTGATGTTTTGTACATCAGGGCTGGGTTCAACGGCATTTGCGGCATATCTGCCATATCTGGTCAGTATAAAAGAACTTGCTAATGTGCAGATTTCCCTGATCGTTTTTATACGCAGCTTGTTTGGTGTGATCGGTATGTTTTTTGTGAATGCCCTTCTGTATAGGTTCGAGATCCGCAGGGTGGTGACAGCAGGCGTTTTTATCTGTGCCCTCGCTTTTGTGGTGTTTTCTCTGGCGGATGGCTTTGCCGGATATTGCGCCGCGGCCGCAGTTGCCGGTATGGCCTATGGGATCGGCGGTATGGTTCCAGCATCGATCCTGATCTCAAGATGGTTCAATGAACATCGGGGACTTGCGCTTGGGATCGTAATGGCATCGACCGGCGTTTCAACATTTGTCGCCGCGCCAGTCATCACGTTGCTGGTGGAACATGTGTCATTGCAATCCGCGTTTCTGATAGAAGCGGCCTTTATCGCGGTCTGCGGCGCCGCAATCTGGCTGCTTGTGAGGAGTGAACCGGAATGTCTGCATACACAGCCGTTAGGGACGGATAAAGTCAGTTCTTCCGAAACCTACGCAAACAACACGGCAGACAGACCGCTGATTTTTATCATGACGTTTGGCTGGCTGATCCTTGGTGCCGCGGTAAATAACCTGCACAGCCATTTATCTGTTCTTTATCAGTCAGTCGGCTTTACGAGCGGACAGATTTCCACCGTGATATCGTTATTCGGGATCAGCCTTGCGGTCGGAAAATGCTGCTGCGGACAATTGACGGACCGGATCGGTGTTTTTTGGGCCTGTATGATCCTTTATGTTTCTTCTGCCGCAGGAGTCGCAATCTGCTGTATGGCCAGAAATACTGGATTCACCGTTGCCTGCTTTGGCGTGATATTGGTTGGCTTTGGTGTTGCGGTTGGTTCCGTAGCAACCTCAACGTATGCAGTCGAAGCGGCGACAGCAGAAGATTATCCAAAGATTGTTTCACGATTTCAGACGATGCAAACGCTGGGGGGACTGGCATTTGCCACGGCACCCGGATATCTTGCGGATTTGACAGGCGATTATATTTTTTCCTATGTGCTCATGCTGATTTTGGTGGTCATAAGCGCAGCAATCCTTCAAGGCGGATATCTGGTCATCCGAAGAAGAGATTTACAGGTCTCTGGATGAGTCAACGCACGATCGGAGGTGAGGACATGGCAGAGGCTACAGACTGTTATCGTATTCTTTATCAAAATCTGGTGGATGCGGGATGCGACGGCAAAACAGTAAAGAACTGTATGGAGTATGCAAAGAGCGGCGAATGGAGTGTACTGCCGTTACTGCTTGGAAGGCACCGGAAGAGTCTGCTTGAGCGGCTGCATACAGACCAGCAGCAGATTGACTGCCTTGATTTTTTACTCTATAAACTAAAAAAAGATAATTCAGGAGGAATATGACATGGAAGAAAGATTAAATCTAGTACAGGGATGGGATAAGACATTTGAGAAAAGTAAAAACGTAGACCATCGCAAAGTGACGTTCCACAACCGTTACGGCATTACGCTGGCGGCTGACCTTTACACCCCTAAAAACGCACAGGGGAAACTTCCAGCCGTCGCGGTCTGCGGGCCGTTCGGCGCAGTAAAGGAACAGGCGTCAGGGTTATACGCCCAGACGATGGCAGAAAGGGGATTTCTGACGATCGCGTTCGACCCGTCTTTTACAGGGGAGAGCGGTGGACAGCCCCGTTATGTGGCGTCACCGGATATCAACACAGAAGATTATCAGGCCGCGGTAGATTTTCTGTCGGTCCAGGACAATGTTGATCCAGAGAAGATCGGTATTATCGGGATCTGCGGCTGGGGCGGCATGGCGGTGAACGCTGCCGCGATCGATACGAGGATCAAGGCAACGGTAGCTTCCACCATGTACGACATGACCCGTGTAAATGCCAATGGATATTTTGATGCCGAGAACAGCCCCGAAGCACGCTACGAAAAAAAGAAGGCTCTCAACGCGCAGAGGATCGTGGATTACAAAAACGGAAGCTACACGCTGGGAGGCGGCGTTGCGGACCCGCTGCCGGAGGACGCTCCCTTTTTCTTAAAGGATTACTATGATTATTACAAGACCGAACGGGGATATCACGCACGCTCTTTAAATTCCAACGGGGGCTGGAACATGACCTCATCCCTGTCCTTTATGAATATGCCGATCCTGCATTACAGCAGTGAGATCCGGAGCGCGGTGCTTCTGATCCACGGTGAAAAAGCGCATTCCTGCTATTTCAGCAGAGACGCATATAAAAATCTGAAGGGCGATAACAAGAGCCTCATGATCATTCCTGAGGCAGTGCATACAGATCTGTATGACCGGACGGATATCATCCCGTTTGATAAAATCGTGGAATTCTTCCAGGAAAACTTAAAATAAAACCCAGCGGCTAATCATACATGATGAGGGGGAATACGAATGGAAAGCCTCATTAAAGCTGCGGTAGTAGATGACTCAAGTGAGGATGCACGGCAGCTTGCCGGATATCTCGCAAAATATGAAACGGAACATGACGTGTCGATCCAGACCACGGTATTTCAGGCAGGTTTTGATTTCCTGGAAGAGTATCGCGGAGAATACGATGTGATATTTCTCGATATCGAGATGCCAGGCAGCAATGGACTGGAAGTAGCACGGGAGATCCGTTCGAAAGACGATGCGGTGGGGATTATCTTTGTGACAAGCATGGTGCAGTATGCCATTCAGGGATATGAGGTAAATGCCATTGATTTTATGGTAAAACCGATGGGATATTACAGCTTTTCCACAAAACTGGAAAAAGCATTGCGTTTTTTTCATATGCGCAGTACGCATGACATCATCATTCATAATAAGGATGGAATCCGCAAGATTCTCTCATCAGATATTTTTTATATTGAAAAAGAACGGGATAATCTGGTCTTTCATACAAGGCAGGGGAACTTTTGTGAGCGGGGGAGCATCAAAATGCTCAAAGAGGAGTTTTCAGGACTCCCGTTTGCAGAATGTACCTCAGGATGCCTGGTAAATTTAAAGTATGTAAAATATGTGGGGAAGGATAAGGTCTCTCTGGCAGACACTGTGGAACTTCCCCTCTCCCGTCGTTTGAAACAGCATTTTTCCAGGGAATACATCAGCTATGCGGGAGGCGGTTTTTGATGCTATACACGATATTGGAATATAATTATATACATTTTCCGGCAGAATTGCTCGTTTCAGAGGTGATCTTTCTTGTCCGGAAGCCACGCAGAGACTATTTTGTTATGAGGCTGGCAGTTTCTATCACCGCATATTTTTTTCTCGCTTATTTCTGGATGCTTTTTACCGCCTGGCTTCCAAGGGTATCATTGTTCCCGGTGATCTCGATGTACCTGGGATATGCGGCATTGACGGCAGTACCGATCTTGTGCTGTTTTGAAATCCGGCGCTTGGAGTTGTTGTTTGTCATTGTCGGAGGATACGCGACCCAGCATATGTGCTTTGCACTTTTAAGAATCATTCTTTATATGACAAAGCATTCTCTGGAAGTCCAGGGAGTTTCGCGCGTGATCACCCAGTATCTTGTATATATTTTATGGTCAGCGGCTGTATATCTCTTGTTTATCCGTAAAAACCAGGATAAAGAGGACTTCCGTACAGAGGATATCAGGATCGCGGTTTTTGCGTTGATCCTGGCGTTGGCGGCCATTGTCTTTAGTGTGTTTTATTCTTATTGGGAAGAAACGCCGAATATCTATAACTGCGTTCTTTGTCCGGCATACGGGTTCCTGTGCTGCGCTATGGTGCTGATGATGGAATATCATGTCCTGCGGGAAAACCTGATGAAGCGGGAACAGGAAATGATGGAAGAAATGCTCCAGATGGCAGGAGGGCAGCAGCAGAGCACAAGATCTGCGATTGATATTATCAATATTAAATGCCATGATCTGAAACATCAGATTAAAGCGTTGGCAAAGATGGAAGACGCGGACGCTCGTTCAGAATATCTTCAGGAAGTACAGAGGGCAGTGTCGATCTATGATGCAACGTATCATACAGGCTGTAAGGCGCTGGACTATATACTGAGGGAAAAAAGCCTTATGTTTGATGAGCACCATGTAGAGTTTACCTGCATGGTGGAGGGCAAGGCGATGGAGTTTATGTCTACCCCGGATATTTATGCATTGATGGGAAACGCGTTGGACAACGCGCTGCAGTGCGTACTCCGGGAGGCAAAGGACGAGCGGATGATCAGTCTCCGGATTAAAAGGAACGATAGGATGCTCCTTCTCCATCTTGAGAACCGGTGCAGCCGGAAGCCGGAGTTTCGGGACGGACTTCCGCTTACAGATAAAAAAGATAAGGCGCGGCATGGATTTGGAGTAAAAAGCATCCGTTATATTGCAGAAAAATATAATGGAGAGTTATTCATGGATGCAAGAAACGGAAAATTTTGCCTGGACATCCTCTTTGCACGGCAGATGACATAAGCAACAGAGCGGCTCATAAAGCGGAGCCGCTTTTTGCTGTAGGTGCGTATCATCACCGATTTCCGCAAAAAAACGACCGATTTCCGAATTTTGGGGAAAATACTCTTTTTCTGGATATAATGAGAACTGCACAGGGGAAAGCCTGAAAAACAATCTGGAAAGAGAGGAAAGGAAAAATGCTTCAATTAATTACCAATTTATTAACACCGGTTTTCGAAAAATTTGGTGTCAGCCCCGTGGACGTAGAAACTTACGTCAACTCCATGAGCGGCTACATTTATGCAATCCTGGCCGCGCTGATTCTTATGATCGCAGTGATAGCGGCGGCGCACTGGGTGGTGAAGGAGGGAAGCCGCCATGTGGTACGTTGGGGCGCAGGGATTGCCTGGGTGCTGACCGTCACCGTAATTGCGAATCTGATTTGTTATGGACCGATGTATAACAATGTCTCCATCATCCTGAACAGTACGGCACAGGTCAGCGAAGAATCTGCTGCATACAGCAGGGAAGTCATTGAGGATGTGGGCGACGAAGGTATGGTTTTGGTAAAAAATGAGGGGAATCTGCTCCCTCTTGCTAAGAACAGCAACATCAATGTATTTGGATGGGCATCTACCAATCCGATCTTCGGCGGGACTGGATCCGGATCCGCTGACAGCTCTGAAGCAGTGGGCATCCTGCAGTCCCTGGAAGATGCGGGATTCAAGACCAATGAAGAGCTGACAAGGATTTATACGGATTACCGTGAAACACGGAATACTCCAGGGGTCGGTGTATCAGGCACGGAATGGACACTTCCTGAGCCGACAGCAGAGGCCTATACAGACGAGGTGATGAGCCAGGCAAAGGATTTTTCCGATACGGCGCTGATCGTGCTCAGCCGTTCCGGCGGTGAGGGATCAGATGTTCCTTCCGATATGAATCAAGTGATTAGGGGGACCTGGGATATTCGTGATGAAGTAGCAGGAGGAAATGAAAACTATAATTATTTTACATCCTCTTATGTAAATAACAGTGAAAATAACAGTGAGGATTATGATGATTTTGATCCCGGAGAATCTTATCTGGAGCTCTCCAATACGGAAGAGGCCATGATTGCGCGGGTATGTGAGGAATTTGACCGTGTGGCGGTTGTCATCAACGCGAATAATGTCATGGAACTCGGGTGGGTGGATGAGTATGATTCTATCCAATCTGTAATCCTGACACCAGGCACAGGGGCTTACGGCATGTCAGCGTTGGGACGGATACTGGACGGGGAGGTCAATCCGTCAGGGAGGACGGTGGATACATATATATATGATCTTACAAAAGCTCCGTTTGCCAATAACCAGGGAAACTTTGCTTACAACAATGTGGATGACCTGAAAGAAGCATTTTTGGAAGCGGATCCGGCATATCAGGGAAACATTGCGTTTGTCAATTATGTGGAAAATATTTATGTGGGATATAAATTTTATGAGACCGCGGGCGAAGAGGGTGCGATCGACTATGATGAAATGGTGCAGTATCCATTTGGACATGGCCTGAGCTATACGACATTCACACAGGAGATGCTAAATTTTAAAGCGGATGGCAGCAGGGTTTCTTTTGATGTGGAGGTTACCAATACAGGGGATACGGCAGGAAAGGATGTGGTGGAGGTCTATTTTACACCTCCGTATTATAACGGAGGGCTCGAAAAAGCTTCTGTCAATCTGATTGATTTTGAAAAGACCCAGATGCTGAAGCCGGGGGAATCCGAGACGGTTTCCTTTGAAATTGATAAGGAAGATCTCGCCTCCTATGACGCGGATGGAATCAAGGCGCAAAATGGCGGATATGTTTTAGAAGCGGGAGAATACGCGATTTCCATCCGTACGGATTCGCATCATGTGATCGAAGAAAAAACATTTGATATAGAGAAAGATATTGACTACAGTAAAGATGGAAGAGAGTCCGACCTTGCGGCAGCAAATAACCAGTTTGAGGATTACTCCGCGGGTACGGTGGAATACCTTTCACGTGCAGATCAATTTGCCAATCTGGAATCTGCGACAGCGGCGCCGTCAGATGACAAGTATGTCATGGATGAGGAGACAAGGGGACATATCTCTGAAAAATCTACAGCCTATTATGACCCGAAAAAATATGATGACCCGGATGCTGAGATGCCCGTAACAGGAGCGGACAACGGCATGAAACTGGCTGACATGACAGGAAAGGACTATGATGATCCGGACTGGGAACCGCTTCTTGACCAGCTAACCATAGAGGAAATGACAGAACTTGTAAATTTGGGAGGATTCCAGACGATTGCGGTAGAATCTGTAGATAAGGTCATGACTATGGACAGTGACGGAACCAGCGGCGTCAATGACTGGGTAACCGGTGTGTATGGAACCGCGTTTCCAACAGAAGTCCTGATCGCGCAGACATGGAGTAAAGAACTGGCAGAGGCAGTCGGGGATTCTATGGGGGCAGAATATGCGGACTGTGAGATTTATGGATGGTACGGTCCGGCAATGAATATCCACCGGAATGCATATACAGGACGTAATTTTGAATATTACTCAGAGGATGGCGTATTATCGGGCAAGATTGCTTCCGCAACAATCAATGCGGCAGGGGAGCATGGTGTATATGCTTACATCAAACATTTTGTGCTGAACGATCAGGAAACAAACCGCTGTACTTTTATCCTGACATATGCGAGGGAACAGGCAATCCGTGAGATCTTTCTGAAACCGTTTGAGGAGTGTGTCAAGAACTATGATTTCAGTACAAAAGCGCTTGCGGTCATGTCTTCGTTTAATTTTATCGGTGATATTTACTGTGGTTCCAATTCTAGATTACTCAATCATGTCCTCCGTGACGAATGGGGGTTCCGTGGTATGGTATTAACGGATTGGGACGGCTCTTATGGATACCAGAATACTGATGATTGTATCAGGAACGGCAATGATATCATGCTTGGATTTAATTCTTATGAATCGAACAAGATTACAGATACGGATGCCGCATCCTGTGTCATCGCTCTGCGTAATGCTTCGAAAAATATTATGTATACGGTGGCGAACAGCGGAGCTTATACAATCGAGAAAGAAGAATCTCTATTCACGCCAATGACGTTGATGTTTATTGGAATTGATACGGCGGTTGTATTGGTCAGTGCGGCGGTTATGATCTTTGTTATCCTGAGATGGCGCAGGAAAAAGAATTCAGAGATTCGAGTGGAAACGATAGAATAAAATCCAACTATACAGTTCCTTAGCAGACGTAAGAGTGAGATAGCACGTTTTTTGCGAATGGATAAGTGGGTTGGATATTTCAGAAACTGGTCTTCTGCGTCAGCAGGGGGCCAGTTTTACAAAAGACGGAATGGATAGTTACAGAATTAAAAAGCCTGGAAGATGACAGAAAGCATCATTTACGGTATCGTGCTGGCAGTATTGATCTGGCATATGGGAAAAAGCAAGATTATGCGAAAGGACTTTTTTCTATGAAGGAAACAAAAAATCCTGGATGCTCCATGCTTGGAAAACTGGTGATTTACGATATAAAATGCGGCAGGGGCTATACTTACTCTGCGTGTCTGGTTCCTTTTCTTTTGATCGGATTCAACTGTCTGATTTTGCGGAATCAAGTGATTAGTTTGACTGCATATAGCGGAACTGCCTGGAAAACATCGTCAGCGGATTTCCTCTTTTCTTTTATGAAAGGACAGCCAATCCTCCATGGTTTATCAGCGGAGACATCGGAAAAACTATTGCCGCAGCGGTTGCGGCAGGACTGCTGTACATACGGCGGTATGATGTGAAATAGGGCTCCTTGGCAGTGCGTGGGGATATGGGCTGTAAATAGTAACCCCGGCTCTGTTTTTTATTTTCGTGAGGGCTCATTTGCTTGCTATTTTCCATACCGCATGGTAGTATAAAAAACAGAGATGCATGGGACAGAAAGGCATGGTGATGAGATGGGCAGGTTCTTTAATGTAAATGGTGACTGTAAACCGGGCTTGCATTATATGGTCGATATCCGGGCAAAGCTTGATGAGATAAAAGAGATGGTTGACCGGGGAGATTATTTCACCATAAACCGCGCCCGTCAATACGGAAAGACGACAACACTGCGTGCATTGGGGCGCTTTCTGGAAAAAGAATATCTGGTGATCAGTCTGGATTTCCAGATGCTTAGCCATGCGGATTTTAAAGATGAGCCGAGTTTCATATCTGCATTTTCCGGTGAACTGTTGGATTGCGTTCTGGATATTCCGTGGGAAATCCGTGAAAAGCTTGCCATATTTATGGAGGAAACGGAAAGAAACCGTACCCTGTCGGCATTGTTTAAGGTGCTGAGCGGATGGTGCGGGCAGTTGGAAAAGCCTGTGATTCTGCTCATAGACGAAGTGGACAGTGCGTCGAATAATCAGGTATTTATAGATTTTCTAGCGCAGCTTCGCGGCTATTATATCAACAGAGATGTGAAACCGACGTTTCATTCTGTAATTCTTGCAGGGGTTTATGACATTAAAAATATCAGGCAGAAGATCAGAACGGATGAAGAGCATAAGAATAACTCTCCATGGAACGTTGCAGCGGATTTTTTGGTGGACATGAGTTTTTCAGCCGGGGAGATTGCGGGGATGCTGACGGACTATGAGCATGACCGCCATACAGGTATGAATATTATGGAGATGTCAGAGCTTCTCTATGCGTACACCTCTGGTTACCCGTTTTTGGTCTCGCGCCTCTGCAAACTGATGGATGAGAGGATAGCCGGGGAGAATGAAGGGCTGGGTACTGCATGGTCGAAAAGCGGTTTTTTGAAAGCAGTCCGCATGCTGCTTTCAGAAACCAATACGTTGTTTGAATCACTGCTCAATAAGCTGACAGACTATCCGGAACTGGAGGAAATGCTTCGCAGCCTGTTGTTTACAGGAAAAGAAATTGTATATGTGGTCGGAGTGCGCTCGGTCGAATCTGCATTGATGTTTGGCTTTGTAAAGGTTTCGGACAGCCAGGTTGTGATTGCCAACAGGATATTTGAAACTTTGTTGTACAATTATTTTCTCTCGGTTCCGCCTATGCAGCAGGAAGAAATTTACGATGCGGCATTGAAGGAGAAGACGCTTTTCATAGAAGACGGACATCTGAACATGAAAATGATCCTGGAAAGGTTTGTGGTACATTTTGATGATCTCTATGGTGACAGCGGGCAGAAATTTTATGAAGATGACGGACGACGATATTTCATGCTCTTTTTGAGGCCGATCATCAATGGAATCGGGAATTGCTATGTGGAGGCAGAGACGAGAAACCGGGAACGGACTGACCTGATTGTAGATTATTGCGGAGAGCAATTCATTGTAGAGACGAAGATTTGGCGTGGGCTTGCAAGGCATCAGCAAGGTGAGGAGCAAGTGTTTGAATACCTCAAGCATCACCATCTGGATAAAGGGTATATTCTGACTTTTAATTTCAACAAAAAGAAGGAGATCGGGGTAAAGGAAGTTCCGCATCGGGACAAGATACTCATAGAAGCGGTCGTTTAATGAAAAGGAAAATAGAATGGATAAAAAATACGAAATCTTAAAAAATATCTTCGGCTATGATACCTTCCGGGAAGGGCAGGAAATCCTGGTTGACAGCGCCCTTTCCGGCAGGGACGTCCTGGGGATTATGCCGACGGGGGCGGGAAAATCGATCTGTTTCCAGGTTCCGGCGCTTATGTTTGAGGGGATTACCATTGTGGTATCGCCCCTCATTTCTTTGATGAAAGATCAGGTAGCCGCCCTGAACCAGGCAGGCGTCCATGCGGCCTATATCAACAGCTCTCTGACCGAAGGCCAGTACCGCAAAGCCATGGAAAACGCGCGCCGGGGTCAGTATAAGATCATCTACGTGGCGCCCGAACGTCTCATGACCGACTCCTTTCAGTCTCTGGTGCAGGAGGTGGACATCTCCATGACGGCGGTGGACGAGGCCCACTGCATTTCCCAATGGGGGCAGGACTTCCGGCCCAGCTATCTAAAGATCGTGGAATTTATCAGAATGCTGCCGAAACGCCCTGTGATCGCCGCTTATACGGCTACGGCCACGAAGCAGGTCAAGGAAGATATTCTCTGTATTCTGGGGCTCAATGACCCGACGGTGGTAGTCACCGGATACGACCGGAAAAATCTCTACTTCGCAGTAAAAAAACCAAAGGACAAGAAGGCCCATCTTCTCGACTATTTGTCCAAAAACAGGGAGAAAAGCGGAATCATTTACTGCAATACTCGAAAAATCGTGGAAGAAGTAGAGATGGAATTAAGAAGGGCGGGCTACCCGGTCACACGCTATCACGCAGGTCTCACCGATGCGGAGCGGAAGCAGAACCAGGAGGACTTCATCTACGACCGCAGGCCGGTGATGGTAGCCACCAACGCATTCGGCATGGGGATCGACAAATCCAATGTGCGCTATGTCATTCACTACAATATGCCCAAGGACATCGAAAGCTATTATCAGGAAGCCGGACGCGCGGGACGGGACGGCGAGCCGGCGGAATGCTTTTTGTATTACTCCGGACAGGATGTGCGGATCAATGAATTTCTCATCGGGACACAGGCGGAGAACAGCGAGCTGGATGATGAGGAGCGGGAGCTGATCAAAGAGCGGGATCTGGATCGGCTTCGAAAGATGACGTTCTATTGCTTTACCAACGAATGCCTGCGGGAATATATCCTGCGTTATTTTGGAGAGTATGGCGGAAATTACTGCGGCAACTGCGAAAACTGCCGGACAGAATTTGAAGATATGGATGTGACGGCGGAGGCATGCCATATCATCCGCATGGTGCTGACCAGCCATGAACGCTACGGGATCAATGCCGTCCTGGACGGGGTGCACGGCTCGGACACGGCAAAGGTGCGGCAATTCCGGCTGAACCAGAACCCGGAGTATGGAAGCCTGAAAGACCGGACGATTGTCAGGCTCCGTCAGATTTTAAATGATCTGCTGCTGAAAGAATACCTGTTTCTCACGACCAGCGATTATCCGGTGCTGAAAATGACAAAGAGCGGGCGGGAACTGCTGGCGTACTGGGAGCAGCAGGAGAACAAGGCGGAAAATCCGGAAGAATGGACAAGCCAGGAAAGCTTCGGCTCGGATGGCAGAGTGACAGATCCGGCTTTCCGGATCATCTTAAAGCTTCCGAAAGAGCAGGAACGGACAGCGTCCAAAGGGCAGGAAAAG
>Ga0137307_101059_pt1 | contig 27790 bp, 30 predicted proteins | sample NAcewD2O_March_2_FD_97180 | JGI IMG/M metagenome (GOLD analysis project Ga0137307, IMG submission 97180) | Mouse cecal microbial communities from Vienna, Austria - N-Acetylglucosamine amended D2O_March | ecosystem: Host-associated > Mammals > Digestive system > Large intestine > Cecum | place... | reverse complement strand
TGAAAATGTTACAGTATATGAACGTCTGTATCCATTTTTCAGATTTGTATTTCCAGAGATCACACACCTTAAATCTGTCGTTTCATCGGGTGGCTGGGGAGTGGGTGGGAGAGGAGAGGACGGATCTATGTAATCGCAGATTCGTAATTCTTGATTGTCTTTATTTGGATTGAATTCTGTTTTATCAGCTATGAAACTTAATAACGAACCCATGTTGCCAGAATTATATAGAACATCATCGCTACGAGTAATTTTAAATACTTTTATAGGATCAACAGGTTTCATATCTATAAAAACTCGTTTGCTTTCTAATTCAAAACCTTCTTCACAATACCCAATCAAAATAGTGTAGTTATTGGAACTCAGCACAAGTGTACTGTTCCCTGTCTCTCCAACATCGTATTTACTGGCACTAACTATATTTGCATAACGTTCAATAATTTCTCCGTTTGATAACTGCCAACGAAGGAGATAATTACACTGAATCATTTTACCTTCATAATGTACATCGTTTACATTGAATGAATTATATATAAGCCAGTATGTATCATCTTTTGTGTCATGTAGATACTCACCAATCTTAACTGGATTATCGTATGTGGTTAGAAAGTTCTGATAATTACCATTCAGTGAACTATATTTCCGTTTATAAATGCGAACTTTAGCAGGTCTGTCATCACACCCTAACACTGGATTCCAGAAATATATAGTGGGAGAATAGGATGAATCATGTTCCAGTTCTTCTTTTAATAGATTCTGTCCATCAATTATCATTTCCTCTCGTGCTGTAGAACCGCTATGTTTTACTCGTTCTTTCATAAGTTGAAGGCTCATATTACACCTTCTTCCTATTCGCAACTAAGTCAAACAACTTGGAATTTTTGTATGATTTATTGATTGCAAGCTGGTCATTTTCGGATTTAAGCATTGTACGAAGTTCTATAACTTTAGCAAGCTGCTGTGAATTTTGTAAAGAATGAAAATCTGAAGTAGACAGTCTACTTTTCAATGCTTGACTTACTCGTAAAAAGTTGGAATCTAAAAATTCTATGCACATATAGTTGACTAACATTTGTTTATTTGTATTGCTTAATTTTATTCCAAATTGTCCAAGTTCATCATCCCTATTATCCAAGTCCTGTGTACATGATTGAAATTGACTACAAGCAGAATCAATATAGCCAATAGCAATTTCAGTAGCAATATTTTCGTCCATGTTTGCTAAATCATAATCTTTAATTTTATTAAAGAAGATATCCACAAGTTCCTGATACTGAGTAGTATTAGCCATATGTATCACCTGCCTTTATATTATTCTGCCACAATTTCAAAGCGTAATTTTTCTTCAAGTAATCGAATAATATGTGTGTTATTCAAAACGCCATTATTATACATCGTTCTTACTTTGGAAATAACAACTTCACGCATTCCAGATTTTAATGCGCTCTCAATAGTAGCTTCGATAAGTTTTGTGTCACCTGTTGCAAATAACTTCTTTAACTGATTAACCTTTGCAACTTCTTCATATTTGGACATAAGCCTGAATTTATTGACTGCACGAATATCCTGTAAAATAATCCAAGGTCTATTTAAGAATACTGGCTTAGAGTTATTCATAGAGATTAATTCTTTTACAGTAAGATACTCTACGTCACCAATCTTATGCCACTTATATGTTGCGCCAGTAATAGGAGAGGTATAAACTAATCCACCAAAGGTAATACTCATACATGGTACTTCTTCATCCATACCAATGTCATCAATCGTATCGTCTTTTTCATCCGACTCTTCAAAGTCTTCTAAATCAGTAACAATGTCATTGATTGCTCCAATTACATTTTCTTTTTTGTCGTCATCTGTTTTTGGATTTTCAACATCCTCTGCTTTATCTGTAATAACTGTATCCTCAGAAATATCCTCTTTAATATCTGATCCGTCAATTAATGATGCAGTAGTGTTTTCGGAATCATATTTTTCAAGTTTTTCTATAATTTTTTCCTGACCACTATTACCTACAGAAATTCCTCGTTCTTTTGCAATTTTCTTTAACTCATCTAAAGAAAGTTCTTTATAATTCATTTTTGGTTCTCCTTTAACTTGAATTTTATTGTATTCCATATAACAATTGCATTATCTAAGTCATTAGACTTCTCAAATAGGTAGTAAGTAGACTTACTTTTTCTATTTATTCCTTTTGACAAATACCAGAATCCATAAGATTTCAAGAAATGCATTAATTTATAAGAATAACAATAAAAATATTTACCATTTCCCATATTTGATTTCCTTAATAAAAGAAGTGGTAGCATTGAACCACCACTTCAAAAATTATATATTTAGGCAATTGTATATTTTCCGAACAAATCAGAAGTTACAAGCTCAACGCCAACTTTGTGCTGGAATTGAATTCTAATTGTCTGATCATGCTCTTCATCCTCATGAGCTTCTTTAGAACGTACATCACCTTCGTAAAAGATTTTAATAATCTGTTCATCAGGCAATACATAAAGTGTATCATCGGCACCAGCAAATTCATATGTAAAAGGAACAAAAGAATCTGGAATAATAATTGCATCACATCCAATTCCGGTGTTCTTTACAACTACTCCGCTAGTAGCCAATTCATCTTTTGCAGCATTAGAAATCCAGTTTGCATTAGTGCCTTCGGCAATTTTACTAACTGCTCTCTGAGAACCGGCAACGATAGTATTCTTTCTGTTAGCAGTACGAACTCGTCTAATCATATCAATTAGAGTATCCTTATCATAAGTTCCCTGCTGTACAAATTTAGAAGGGAGATAAGCACCCAAACCATTGAATACTGTAGCAATACGGTTATCCATATCAACTGCAAACCCTTCACGTACTTCATTTAACATTTCAACAATTGTAGTATATCCTTTAAGAAATCTATCTAATTCCTCATAACATGCTACATAAGACCATTCTGTATCAATTGCAATGTCTTTAGCACGACCAACTTTCTGATACTCAACATCCCATGTACCACCAGAAAATTTTGAAGCAGCAAGATATGATTTATCTCTAACAGCAAATGCGTTTTTATCACCAATGGCACCATTTTTCACTTCACACATTTTCTTGTAGAAAGGTGATGTCTTCCATGCTTCAGGAAGTTCTGGTTTTAGAACATTTTCCCAGATAGTAAAAATGGCATTCTTGTTATTTCTCCAAGACTGCCAATCTAATTCACCACCTAAAATTTCGTTATGAAATTTTCTAATTGCTTCATCTGCGTTTTTAGCAGCTTTTTCATTTGAAAACATAGCAACTCTATTTGTAGCAGCATCTCTAATAAGAGTGCTCATCTGCAATAACTCTTCTTTACTATACATATTACATTTTCCTACCTTTCATTAGTCATTCTGGATTACACGAATCTTTACTTTTACGATTCTGGTATCAAGTACATAACCCATATCAGAAGTCTGTACTCCTTTGGAACTTCCAAAATAAGGGAAGCCAGTTTCCTCAATAGTTTCAACAATACCTACGAACTTTGCGTCAGTTGGGGCAGTAGCAACAGCAGACATCTTATATGTACCATCAGCAACCACATACTGACCTACTGCAACTGGAGTAGACTCATCAATAGGTGTAATCATGTCACTGGAAACCTTAAACTTTCTATCAGTTTTCAGCTCATAAGTCCTAAAGATTCTACCTGCTTCATTTGTGTAATTGTCTTCATTCTTTTCTTCAGCAAGTCTTTCATCATATCCATATACAGGATGAATAACGATATAAACTTTATCAGTCTTTGTTGGCTTAGAAGCGGTATACACATCTGTATAACCAGTAGCCAGTCCACCATTTGCAACAATGGAACCATTATCTACATCTTCAGTTGCTACGAAACTAACATTCATGCAACCCTGTAACTTTGTTGATTCAGCAATACCATGTTTTGCCATATTTAAAATCCTCCTTAATCTACAAAACCATCAAACAAATGTCCGTATCTGTTTGTGAGTTCATTTTCTGTACTATATTTATTTACATTGGTTGAAGTTGGGTTATATGAAAATGTCTTTTTTGTATTAGAATTCATGAGTACATCACCACATAGCATTGTGAGATCACTATCGAGTTTTTCTAAATCGACATCTTCATAATTTTCAAGTTTTGCTTTAAAATAAATAAACTCTGGAGATTTACCGATTTTCTTTTCAAATCGTTCCAGAGTTTCTTTAACAGCTTCGATATGAGATTGTTTTGCCTTTTCCGCTTCAATAGCTTCAAACTTATCAAGTTTTTCTTTTACTACTAAATAAGAATTTTGCAAGGTTTCAAAATCACCTTGTAATTTTGTGTACTTTGTTTCTATTTCGCCAGCAACTTCTTTGATTTTTTCATCTAGCTTTACCTGATAATCATCTGCATACTTTTTGCTCAAAGTGTCATTGATTTCATTATAAATTGCAGTTAGATGTGAAACTTCCTCAGACTTTTCTGTAAAAGTAATATCACCCTCGGTCTTTGTATTCCAATTGATGACAGGATCATCATTAGACATCACATATTCCACAGAGTAAAGTTTATATCCATCTTCTTTATCAAACACATAGATTTTATTTTCATCTGCTGATAAAAGTTCATATCTGATACAATCATTACCTTCACATTTAATATCTGAAAGAAGAGCAGTAAACTTAGTTAAATCCATTTTGTTTTCTCCTTCCATATGTGGATTATTATTTGTTGTATTATTTTGAACAGTGGCAGGAGTGCCATCTGATTCATACTGTTTTAATTTTTCTAACATTAGTTCAAAGTTCTGTTTGAATTTATCTGTATCAATAGAAAAAGCCTTCATTTTCTCAACTCTGCAAGATGGAAAACAAGGGCGAACGTTCTTTGAATTATCAGATGATTTATTAAGTAAACACAATGCACTAAAGGTAAAATCGTCTATAGCAAGTACATCATTATCTTTCCAATGATACTCGTTTATTGACAGCTCACAACTTTGGTTGAAATAAATATCATCACTATAAGCTGCGTCCATAATGTTATACCGACCAGTCCACAAGATAATCTGGCATGTTAGGTACGTATTCACTGTTTCACCATCAGCCTCAAGAACTTCTTCTAGCTGTAAATTAGCACTTTCAGGTATACATCCAAAGGGGATACATTCATTCACAATATCAAATGAAGTGTTTGTAATAACCCATTTAGAATCATGACCACCGACACGCCATTTATTGTTATCTTCTGGATCACGATATAAATGTGCCACAACAGGTTTATTATAAAATTCACCTCTTGCCATAGCATTTTGTACCGATTCTAAAGTGATATCAGAAACATTAACATTATCTCCAGTAGCAAGCATATAACATTTACATCTAATAAATTCTTGATTGACAATTTCAAAATCAGATAACTTTGAAGTGAATCCTAATGTCTGATTTTTATTAAATTTCAATTATTAAGTTCCTCCTTCCTGTAAAAATCAAAAGCAAATATTTTTTTGCAAAATAAAAGAACCTTCCTCAAATTTTGAGTTAAGTTCCTTCATCAATTCGTTCGTTTGTATAAATACAAACACTTCTTTATTGTCAATATTTCTTTTTGTATATTTGAAACCAAGCGATAGGAGAGTATCGGCTTTGGTTTTATCTAAAATTAATACCTCACCCATATATAAAATCACCAACTTTCTCAAATGCTATTATGCAATAATTTTGGTTTTATCTGGTTGGTTTGGATCGTTTGCATAGAACCATTTATAACCTTTATATGTACTTTGTGATTTCTGACAACATTTATGTATAAGACTATCATATTTAGCGTTAATATATGTAATTGCCTCTGATGCAGAATTATAAGTTTTTATAAAAATATCATCTGGTGAATATTGATTAACTTTTTGTTTAAACGACAAAACATAATCAAATTTTTCAAATGGATCGTCCTTATATCTCCACACATATCCATATGCAGTACAACTCTTGCCTAAACATACAGAACGAATCACAGACACAAATTTTTCGCTTCTATTTACACTCTTGACTGCATCAGTGATTGAAAGATAAGTGTTTAAATATTTTCCATCTAATGAATATTTGTCAACTTGAATTCTATTACGATATTTTTCTGCATTAAACTTAAATTCTTTTGTATATGCCCATACAAATCCATATGCAGTAGTATTATCATATATAGCGGAAGTAATAGCAGTACCACCATATTTATTTTTGGTATTAGTAAAATTCTTATTAATACACCTTTCGGCTTCAGCGGCACTTTTATACGATTTTATAAAAGCTCCATTTAACGTAAATTGATAAACTGTTTTTGCTCCACCAGCAATATATGTTATATCATATTTATCAAATTTATCATTATTATATCTAAATATGTAATTACATTTAATGCTTTGATGAGACAAACCTTGGCACATTTTTTGTACAGTTATAGAATTCACATTATAATATTTAGCTGCATCAGTAATACTATCAAATGTCTGTAAATAATTTCCATGTAAATCATATGAATCAACTTTTTTACTACGATAATTTACATAATTACCGCCTTTAGAAATATTATATCCATTTTCTTCAACTAATGAGTGGAATTTTTGAATATAATATATCTCTTTTTCATTCAGTAATCTAATCAGTTCTGATTTGTTATTAGAAGTTATTTTTTCAATCTCTTGTACATCAAAATAATCTCTTCCATATTTTTTTATTGTCCTGTCTATTGCAGTATCTTGTTTTTTATTATATGAAAAATGCTGATTCATTCTTTGACGTATACCAACTCGTGTTTGACCTATGTACTTCTTACCGTTAATTTTATTAGTTATTAAATATATAAATCCTTCATACATTCCAGTTTCTTTATTAAATGCCATTTAAAAATCCTCCATAATATATTTCTCCAAAATAAAAGAGTGGATAATTGTTATTTACGATTTCTCCACTCTGCTAATAAATTATTTAGATTTTCTGTACCTTCAAATAACCAATATTTCTTTTTGGTTTTCTCATGAATTGATTTGTTAATGTATCTTTCTCCGTTTGATAACAAAAAATTTTTTAATGGATTACTATAACAATAAAAATATCTTTCCAAAATATAAACTCCTTATATACGATTATCTGTTTTGTTAGAATCGTTACTTCTTTGTACATCTGTGGTTTTGCTTATTTCGGTTTCATCCATCATTGGTCTTCCACCTTCATCTTCATGATCGTTTGATTCTGTATAGCTACTACGTAACGGTTGCCACTTATCAAATATATCTTCCTGAAACATTTGTTCCGTAATTGAATTGCCAAGAAGTTTTGCAGGATTCATACCATTTACCGCAGCAAGTTCCATTTTTATTGGAAGAGAAGCCTGAGAAAGTTTTAACATACGATTAGAAAAATCTTCTATGTCGAATGTTGTAACGGGAATAATTTTATAGACAAACTGATAATCATTATAGATATATCCTCGAAGTTTCATTTGTAAATCAACCCATGATTCAATTTGGCGATATATGCGATAAATATCAGAAGAATCTACTTTCATGGAAAGTTTCAACTCAGAACCACTAGAAGCGGAAGATATAAGTGCCTTTGAAACACCGGCTTCTCCATAGAAATTCTCAACAGCCTGTTCAACTTTATTTTTATCATCGGATATCGTTGATTTAGATTCTATAAGTTCTAAAGGCATAGGAGATGGAACAATACCAAATCGTTCAGGAAGAATTGCTGCAGCCATTTCTACAAATTTGCTTATTAATTCATCTCCCATACTAATCTGACCTTCTTCATTAGTGGGTATTTTGAAGTAAATCAATTTATATGCATCTGCTTCCGATTTTGCCTTGGATAAGTCCTTAATATCATCTATATTTAAAATTTCTGAAATAAGGTTGAAAAACGGGCAATATAAATATGTAAAATCATTATTGTACTTAATACAAAATGAATTTTTATATGGAATCATAACACGATTATCAGGTGATAACTCTTTAGACTGTTCTATTATTGTCTGTAATTCTGATGGTAATGTAGAATATACATTATCATCTATTAAAGAACGATTAACAGAGAATTGATAAACTGATCCATTGACTAATTTTTCTATTGTACAATAATCTGGTTCTAATATAAAAATAGAAGTGTCTATATCATTTTCAGTAACAAATCCAAAACAAGAATCTTCAATAAACAATTTTTTAAATATATCACTTACGCGATTATCAATTTTAAATTTGTTTACTTGTGCTGTATATTTAATATAATTCTTTTTAAAAGAATTAGGATTTGCAGAAAGCAATTTATCTTGTTTGATTTCTGTATCTATCGTCCAGTTTATAATTGCACTATTAGCAAAATAATCTATAAGCCTTTTGTAATAACCGCTTTTTAGATACATATATCTTGAAAGACGAATTATTTGTTTGCCATAACGTTCAGGATATTGCGACATACTTAATATATTATTTCTGGTAAATCCAAAAATCCTATTATATTTGAAAGCACCTTTATAAGATATTTCTGATAAAATTAATCGTTTCAAACTCGCAAAGTTAAAGGTCGGTGATTTCCCATTTAGAAAATCATTCACATTTTTTGAGTCCTGTTGAAACTGTTCTTTTATTGCTCCATTGTTATTTGTATTTTCTTCGATGTTTGATCACCGCCTTTCCTAGTGAGAATATAATTTTGGTTTTCGTGCAAGAGCAGTGAGAGAGGAGACATCTCTATTTGATTGCTTTGGTTTCTGCAACAAATCTTCTCTACGCAACACAGCAAGAGCGTATGCCCCCATAGCGAGAGTATACGCTCTATCATCATGCATCTTATTCTTTTTGTCTTTTGCTAAATCATACTGCACACCACCATTAGGAGTATCATATCTACACATATATGATGTTTCCGTTTTTAACAAATTAATTTCAGTTAAAGCAAGTTTTTCTTCAAAAGAAAGAGTGTATGTAACATATCCTTCTTTTTTATCTTCAACCATTATGTACTCTTTACCATCATAATCAGTAAACTCTATAAGATTTAGTTTTGTCATTTTTGCTAAAGCATCATATATGATTTTTTTATATCCTTGTGGGTCAATTAAGTGTACTATTGGCATAGCATTTGTGTATTTCTTTCTTGCAGTTTCATATGACTTATGTTCTGGGTCTATAATACCCCTATGTTTAACACCGTTATCATCAACCCAATCTTCCATAAGCTGATCCGCAATCGCGCTTATGCCACCACCACCAGAACCAGCATCAATATAAAACTCAATATTTTCCCACTCAGCAGAGCGTTCTCCATTATAATCAATCATTTTCTGCTTAATTATTTTTAATTGCTCATTCATGGGAAGTGGTGTTTTATTTCTTGAATCTATATCAACCATAGATATAGAATTTTCGAGCTGTAATCTATATCCGCAGTCCTTATCATTTATTACTTGGAAAATGGATAATACACTACCATCAAAGTTTCGTGCTGGGTCATAACAGAATATAAATTTCTTCTTACTTGTATCATTGAACAATAATGGAATTCTTACCTTAGAATTGTGAATAAGACAATCCATAGACACAACGGCATTTTGCCCGCCACCTTTACGGAATTTATTAAATAGTTCTCTATCTGCTAAATCAGGATCTTCATCAATAGATTTTTGAACCTGTTCTTCAGTTAAGTGAGACTTGATTTTTACACCATTAACACTCGAATAATTCATAATTGTGTAAGCATTAAGATCACAACAAAAATAGTTCTTATCGCCCTCAATCATTTTCATGGCGAACTGTTTATATTTATCATAAAATGGATAAGTAACATCGCCAGCAGAGGAACAGTAGAGTAGTTGTAATGGCATATTTACTGGATCAATTTTTCCAGTATCCCCTACACCAAGACCAAAGTTAGAATCTACGTTAATAAAGTTTTCAGTAACACTCATCTGTTCTCTTGTCTGCCAAGCGGTTTCGTCATATAATACGCTACCTCTTTTACCTCTTAGCGCATTTAGATTGGTAGAAAGAGTTACTAACTCAGAGTTATTATATAATCTAAATCTATGTCCAGCAGGATCGTGAATAAATCCCGTTTCGGAATTGCCACTTTTATCAAGTTCGTGTAAGAAAATATCAGTACAAGTTTTGAATGAAGGGATTCTTTGTAAAGCCAAGTCCTCTATCTTCTTGAAAACTTCTATACTCTGCGCTGCGGAGTTTGTGCTCACATATACTTTATAGTTTGGTATGAGTACCATTTTTGCTTGTAAAAACACCGCTGCTTCGACCGTTTTTCCGGCACCACGAGAGCATAGCCATAACGCAAAAGGTCTTGCCCAACTCTCCATGAATACCCATTTTTGATAATCCATCAAGGATATCCCATAGAACTGCTCTGTAAACCATATTGGATTTTGTCTTCCAAGTCTGATTATCTTATCAAATTTAGTATATTCCTCTAGTTTTCTCTGACTTAATTCCTTCACAGTAGTAGGTATATATATTTCCATAATCTACACCTACCTTTGAGAATTTTTTAAGTCTATCAACTCATTATTACATAAGCGATATTCTTCTTTCGTTTTATCTAATTCACTTTGTAATGATTGAATCATTTCTCTTTGTTCTTTAATCATTTGAGTGTATTCATTAGAATCAAAATTAAGCTGATCCATAATACTACGATTACTACAATCAGCCACTTGCTTCATAAAGTCACACGTTTCAATCTCAAATAAATTTACTTTCACAGACTCAATACCATCTGCAAACATATCTTGCATTTTTTGTGTAAGAGTATTCTTACCAGCCTTAGAAGTTCCATTGTATGCTGAGGAAATATTATTGTCCTTACACAGAGTAGCCATATTACTAAGGAGTGAAGATTTAGAACTTGTAAAGTTTTTAATTTTCTGTTCATTTGGGGTCGCCTGTAATAATTCCTCATTTATCAATTCATCAAACTTCTTACACTGTAATTGAATAGTAGTAATCTGAATACAAGCCAGTCTTTTGTGCCCATCATCTTTTACGCCATCAGTATCGCAATAACCAGCCATAACATTAAAACAATATTTTCTGTCCTCATCAGTGAGTCCCATATACTCAAATGGATCATAACCGACAGTAGAAATGACATAATTCATATTCTGTTTGTCTTTTTTTGTCCATTTACTTTCTCGTTCTTCTTTTACCTCGATAGGAGTTTTTTCTAATTCACCTTCAACAATAGCATTGTGAAATGACTTATATTGATACTGGCGCATTTGAAGCTGACGAAGATATAATCCTACATTAAAAAATGAGTTTTTTTCAGTTATACTTTTATATAAAGTCGCATAGAATGGAACATCTAAATAAGCACAGCATATCTTCAAGGCTGTTTCTTCTGACTTAAATCTATTTGTAAATTCTGTAAATAGTGTGTTGATACAATCTTTACAAAATAAAACTGTCTTATCAGATTCATTCCAAACTTTACTCCATTTACTTTTGAAGAAATCAACTTCTTTCTTTTTATTACCACAACAGAGACAGACATATTCTTTATCTGTCTTATCATTTACAACTTTTTTCTTAACAGCCAAATAGTCTGCCTCCTTTGCATAAATTAAGCGCCCACTCTATAAGGAGTTAAGACGCTTGCATCAAATTCTTTTATATAATCTTCATAGTAAATCCATTGAAGTTTTTCACCAGTTTCAGGGTGTTTTCCAGATGTAGAATATTTACCAGTACAACAATTAACTATTCCAGTTGTTGTTTTACTTCCACACCATTCTTTTGCATCATTAATTTTATTAAAAATAACATTAGTATTAAGACACACAACTTTTGTAAAAGCATTATTTTCCTTCGGCTTATAGTTTAATATTTCTTCTTCTGATAATTTTTCGTATTCGTCTAAATACATCCAAATCATCTTTTCACCATTATAAATTCCGCCATATGTACCAGTTCTTCTACAACATTTACTAATGTCTGAAGCGAATAAACCATAATAGTTAGCTCCATCAACAATAGAACGAAACTTCTTTTTGGTATTTAAGCAAATAATTTCTCTTCCATGAGAGCGATACATACTTTCTTTTGAAGAATAATTGTCACATATTTCATATTTGAAACCTGTTTTTAAATAATTTGTGACAGTAGAACCTACAACATTTATACTTTCTGCTATTTGTTGTGAACTATATCCATTATTCCATAATTGACACGCTTTAATAAGAAGAGATGACTGTGCTTCAATGTTGGCTTTATCAAAATCAACTGATGAAAAATCTATGATATTAACTAAATTTGATCCTAAAATTTTATCTTTTATGAATTCAAATTTTCCGTCTCTACCATAATCACAATCAATTCTGATCATTTCTATTCCGTTTTCAGCAGCCAATCTATCTTTTTCTTTATCAATAAATAAAGAATCTTCTTTATTCATACATAATGTACGATTGCCATGTCCTAATCCACCATCCATTTCACAAATATATTTACTGTTATTTATTGAAAAATAGATATCATAAGTACCAGTTTTTCTTTTTCCATGAAAATCAAATTCACACCAATTTGGAGAATACTCTCTATGTATAAAATCAAATTGTTCTTTTATTTGAAGCAAACAATTATATATAAATTTATTTGGATATGAATATCCATCTCCGCAAACAGGACAACATATATAATTATCTCTACTAACTTGACTGATTATTTTCTTTCTAACATGTCCACAATTAGGACATTTAAAATTAACAGATTTCCCACTCCATTCTGTATACAAATAAGTTTCTTCTTTGTTTTCAAATAATGAAGCAACATAAGGATTAGTAGTAGCAATGTCATTATATCCTATAGAAATTTGTTGTCCATGACATACTCCACATCCTTGTCCTTGAATAATTGCATTTGCTGTTGAATAAAAAGTATGACATGTTCCATCTTTAAGATTATGCCTAAATAACATTTTTGTACTGTTATTTTTATATTTTTGTTCTAATAATTCAAATTCATTACCACATGAATTAAATATTTTCCTTTTTACATCTTCAATAGAATCTTTTTCTGCATTTGCAATTTTTTCATAAGCACAAAATTTGCACCCTTGACTTCTACCGACAACATGAGCAGGTTTTGCATAATACTCATAATTATGCTTTTTACATCTATGTAATATTTTTGCATTCATATTTACATAAGGCTCTAATGATTCTATATTACCGTTATGTATCTTATATAATTTTTCTTTGTATTCTTTGTCTGTTAATTTTCTTGTAATACTGCCATTGCATTTAGGACACCCTTTTTCTCTGATAGTTCGTGGATAAACTTCCCATTCATAATTATCTATAGTACAACGACATTTTATTTTTGATTGTGCATTAACCCATTCACTTAATATTTCAATATTTGGATATAATTCTCTAACTTGTTTCTTAAAATCTTCTGTTGTATATTTTGCCATATATTTTCTAACCCACTTTCCCTAACCTCAAAAAAAATCATTAAAAGAGTAGAGGAGTGGTGAGGTTAGTAACCAGCTCACAAGGCTCATGACTTCCTTATGTCTTCTACTCAAATACAACTACTTGTGTAACGAACACAAAATGATCCTCTCATAGTCGTTATTATTTTCTTCTCCATTTACTATTTGATTCTTCTCATCATGGCAGCATGTGCATACCTTTTTCCCTTTTTGCTGATTTGCAGGCAACGGTTTATTGCCAGATGATTGAGATTTTTTTCTTGGCATATTGCCACCATCCTTTCATTTTCTAAATTATTTGTTCAATTAAAAAAAGACAGTCATGATGACTGTCTGGAAACACATAGAAAGAGTCGAACTTTCATTTTCGAGTGGAATCGAATGTCTTGCCGTTAGACGATATGTGTGGGAAAATAAATTTCTAATAGTATTAATCTTGACAAATATAATCATAAACTATAAAATTAATTTTAATAATAATACAAAGGAGAAATTGTAATGTTAAAAAATATAAAGAAAAGAACAATTATTATTGCAATTATTTTGTTTCTAATAATATTATCAACAAATCCAGGATTGATTCCATTTATTCCTACAACTATAAAAGTTCAAATGCTTAAATCATTAAATAGTTTGTTTGGAGATGTAACACAGATATCACAAGTTATAATGATCAATTGGATTACCGTTTTTCAATTAATTATTATGATACTAGCAGTAATTGTAATTCGTGATATAGTTGATATTATTCTTAGTCGTATAAAACCAAATAAAAAGAGATGGAAGACTCTTGTTGGATTATACATAAATGTATCCAAATATCTTTTTACAATTATAGCAATAATATGGGGGTTGAATATTATTGGTATATCATCAGGTACTATTTTTGCCGGGGTAAGTATCATTACAATGGTGGTTAGTTTTAGCGCAGATAGCCTTATTGCTGATGTCATTACAGGTATTTTTTTGCTTTTTGATAATATTTATAATGTTGATGATATTATTGAAATTAACGGATATAGGGGAACCGTAAGTAAAATAGGTATAAGAACGACAAGCATTAAGGATTCTGGTGGTAATATTCAAATTATTAATAACTCAGATATGCGAAACATTATTAACAGATCTAATATTGAGTCTAAGGCAATTTGTGATGTGGAAATATCCAATAATTTTAATATTGAAAAAATTGATAGAGCAGTTGCGGAGGCAATTAATAGTATTAAATCAAAATATCAGTTAATAAAAGAACCAAAATATAAGGGAATTCAGTCTATAGGTAAAGATGCTATAATAATAAGAATAGAAGCAACAGTAAATGAAAAAATTTTGTATGATGCACAACGATTAATGAATAGAGAAATTAAATTTGCATTTCAAAATAATGGTTTAGAAAATGAACAATAAAAACAATAACTTTAAAGAGATATGGATTTGTAGTGATGAAATATTTTCAATGCAAAAACATATCAAACAAATTAATAATAAAAAATATAAAAGGCATCATAAAATAAAATTTTTAATGATTCCAGTCATTTCGTTTTTTATTGTGGGAATTATGTTTGGGCAAGGCAAAGAGTATGAATATAAAGATACAATATATTATACAGTAGTTGAAGGTGATACATTATGGGATATATCCCGTAGATACTTAGGTAAAGGATATAAATATGTTCAAATTGTAGCTGAAAATGAAACTGATAACCCAGATTTAATTTATGCGGGTGAAACCTACAAAATAACAGTGACTTATAAAGTAAAAATGAACAACTAGCACCAATGAAACAATTCTTCTAAGGAGTGTGGATTGAAATACTAAACGCGAATGCCCTTGACAGATCTCCTCGAGTCACTCCCTGCGTGGGAGTGTGGATTGAAATTTTCCATTTTTTGAAGAAAAATCGCGATGGTTTAGTCACTCCCTGCGTGGGAGTGTGGATTGAAATAGGATAAATAATAATGGCAAAATTTTTAGAACGAGTCACTCCCTGCGTGGGAGTAGGAGGTGAAACCATATGTACCCAACTGATTTATGCTGGCAAACAGGAAACTACACTGATGATTGTAATTGCGAATTTTGTGATCACAAAGAAGAGTGTAGTGGCTATGAAGAAGACGAAGATGATGATTAAAGTGGATGGGGTAGTGGTTATACAGCCACTACCTTTTCTGTACTTTTAAATTCAAAATTCATGCGTTTGTTCATAGACAGCTAAATACCAATCTGCACACTCGCAAAAATCTATTTTGGGATCTTCCAAATATACTGTATATCCACAGATTGAACAAAATAAACCATTTTTTAAGATAATCTTATTTATATTATATTTTTCGCGTAAATATAATAATAAATATAACGAAAATAGATTATATGTTTCTAAACCACCCTCAGTTACATATTTGCGTACATAAATATCAATAAGATTTTTTATTGTATTTGGATTGCCTTGTCTTAATGTTGATGAAATTATCAAATAATCTGGAACATCCTCATCACAACCAGCTAAAGAACTAAAAAACATTAATCTATCTATTTTTTTGTTTTTTGATTCTTCGTTGTAATTTTCATTGTTATCCAACATAGAAAACTCTTTTGTTTTATTAATTGCATCAAAATAGTCTATATTAAACCATTCCCCAAGTTTTCTATCTATAGAAAAATAATCGTGTAACATTGATTCGACATTGGATGCTTTTTGTTTAGAAATTGTTTTGTATACATCTGGAATAAAATATCCACCTGCATTTTCCAAAGTGCGCTTTCTAAATTCAACATCGTGACTAATTCCTATTTTTACTAATCCATTTTCATTACGCATAACATAGTTATATACTGTTTCTTCACTTGTATTATTTTTAGAATTTATTTGCCCATCATAGAATTCAATAATTTCTGAAATTCCTTCCATCATTTTATTAAAAACTTGCATAGGTGTTTTGGTTTGTTTCTGTTTTTCAAATAATCTCATAGTTTTCACGCCTTTCCCACGCATTTCAATTTTTAAGAGAGGGCAGTAGAGCGTGGACTACCATTCACAAAGTTTGCAATTCTTTGTTATCCTCTCTGATTCAGTTACCAACTAATGAAGTTGACGATTCTCTCATAACTGCTAAATACTTATTCTATTTTTATTTCTACAAAACAATACAAAAAGAGCCATGATATTTCACATGACTCTTTTAAAAATCGTATTAAATTTGCCCAATAAAATGCTTATTTGAAGCGGTGACGGTAGGATTTGAACCCACAGGTCATGTTCTCCATGACACATCAGTTTTCAAGACTGCGCCGTTATAACCAGATTTCGGTACGTCACCAGAACGCAAAGCAGAACAATCGAAGTCCATTCCTTTCAGAACACATCCGTTAGCAGCGGAGTCCCAAACCTTATGGGTTTACTTTGCAAATAATAGGAGAGCAGTGTTTGACTGCTCTCCGTAATTTTACACATTATCGGAATTCCAAAGTAAATCTACATCATATTCCTCTAATGATACAGGAACAATTTCAGTTCTATTGTATGTATTCAGAAGATCGATACATTTTTCTTCAAATTTTTCTTTGTCAGATTCTTTATATGATACAGTCTGAAATTTCCCAGTGCCAACTAATTCCGTTTCAGTGCGGACTTCATGAGTGTCTGGATCTTCCACCTCTTTTGGCACTTCCTCCAAAATTTCTTCTTTTATCTGAAGGAATCTATATATGGACTTGTCTTTCTTGTCTCTAATAAGTACGCTGTACATTTATATACCTCCCATTACAGAACAACCTCTGTTTCACCTTCAAATTTTGTATTGAGACTTCTTAGTTCAGTCAGTTTCTTTCCAATTTCCTCTTTTACTTTTACAGAAAATAATTCTGCATATGCCTTACCTAACTTTTCCACTGTATCAAACACATTATTAAGCGCACTAGAAGGAATCTTTGTGACATCAAAAGTCATTACAATATTCATATCCTGATTAATTGCATATTCTTTATTGATAAGATTCTCAATTTGCACTTCTTCAACGTTTGTACTATCAACTGGATCAGATGTAACAACTGGATCGCCAGTAGCATCATCAATCTTCATATTTTCTTTAAATGTAATATCGCTAAACCTGACACTTCTAGGGAAATCTGTTAATACCTGTGCTTCCTCGATTTCTGTTGATGTCGCTGTGCCAAGTTCTGCAACGCTAATATCAACAGTAATAATATTGTTTTCAATAGTTTTATTTACTTTTAATTTCATGTTTCTTTTTCCTCTCTTTCATTTGAAACTACTTGGTTGTACGCATTTTTTATCTGAATTGTGAGATCATATAATACATCTTCATTGATCGTACAATCTAAATTTGACATATCAATATTAGGATCTGAAATTGTAAATTCTAAGGTGCCATTATTTTTTGGTACAAATAAAACTTCAACATTGTTACTTAATAGAAGAGTAATAGAATCAATTTTCTTTCCGTTGTTGGATTTTATAGTTCGCACTTGCCCAACTTTTAGACGTTCTTCTTCAATAGATAATCTACTTGCCATTTATTCACCAACTTTCTTTTATATTTTGCATATAGTGGATGTTCCTGGACTTGAACCAGGAGTGCCGAAGCCACGATTTTACAGACCGCTGCGATATCCAATTCCGCTCAAACATCCATAAAAATAGGAGAGTACTGAAGACTCTCCTAAGAAATAAACTGCCATGTATTCAAATACAGATTTATTGGTCTTTTATATGTACCTAACATACTGCGTACCAATAGCATATGCTTGAATATCTTGTGGCAGGAAGTACATTTTATTGGCAGATTGATGGTCTGCTGCTAGACACTTATCAGGCGACTAACAAATATAAGTATTCAATAAATGTGCGATGTATAGCATGAAGCGTCCAACTAGCTATAATTGGAATCCGGATGCCCAGTTTTAATAGCTTTGCTATTCGCAAATCAATAAATGTCATCATTAACGCAGATATCACGAACCTCTCAACACAGTGTAGGTAGTTGTCAACCTACTACGGATTCAGTTATTGCCGTTGATGCTTATAAAACTTGATAATGACTGCATAGCCGTTATCTACAAAACTCACATCTGTTTTAATCATTTTATTTATCTATGAAATTGGAGTTCCATGTACACTACATATCAGATAATGATTTCTTTTCGACTTCCTTAATACCATCTTCTCCAAAATATTGAGCAAACTGCTCATCAGCAGAGATGTCTTTATAAACGGCAACCATGTCGTTTGATTCCCAGCCAACAAGGTTTTTAATAACATCGTCTGGTAATCCACTACGAGAACAAGCAGTTGTAAAATAATGTCTCAGACTATGCCAGTAAAACGGGACACCTAACATCCTTGTAAAAGTGTCAGCCCAACTATCCATAGTAGTTATAGGAATCTGCTCATCAATATAAACACCATTTTCTTTTCTGGGAATTAACCATTCAGATGTAATATTATTTTCTTCTCTATATTTCAACCATAAGTCCAGATATTTTTGAAATCCATTTCTTAAAGTATAAACTGTAAGTTGCTTGCCTCGTGATCCTCTACCCTTAGTAGTAACAGTTTCGGGTGTTTTATATAAAGAGCCATAAATTACATTATCTTCTGTAAAATATGATAATTTCATCCTGGGCAATTCAGATTTCCTTCTTCCATTATTCATTGCTAATGAAAGCATACATGCCTTGTCGTATTGTTTCTTTTCAATGAGTTTTTCTAATAAATCTTGAAGCTGCTCACCATCAAGAATAGTTTTTTCTCTTACAGCACATGCAGCCGGATTCTCAATTTTGCGGATAATTGGTCTGAAATCAAATTCATCATCAAGCATGGACTCAATATAATTGGAAAGCGATGAGAGAGTAGATTTTACTCTTCGCATTCTTGCAGGACTCCAACCTAATGTGTTTAAACAGTAATTTTGATATTTTGCAATTTCTCTCTTAGACAAATCAACAAAAAACTTGTTTTGATTAAACTCTAAGCACCAACACCAGAAAATATTTAAATCATTTCGATAGGCATCCACTGTAGATTTACTTCTATCAATAGAAGTGAGATATTCAAGGAAATCATTTCCTAACTGAATATTCTCAGGATTGACTTTTGCTAATTTATCTGGTGATGAAATACTATTATAAACAGTTTTTCTGCCATTTCCCATAAAATATTCACTTCCTTCCGTCCAATAAGTAACCAGTCTCATCACTGGTAGGTAGCAACTTTCACCGCACACAAATCTCTATATAAAAATTATTTGTATTCTTTTCTTAACTTTTCAGTTATGTATATTTGTCCTCGTCCTGTAACGTATGTAGTTTGTTGTGTCTTAGAACCATATGGCGTTTCGTATACGGATTCTTTTACCTGAAAATATCCACCATCAATATATCTTTGATAAGGAATATTATTTTTCATTAAAATTTCTTTTCTTCTCAACCACTCAAATAATCTATTGCGACCGATATTAATGTGCTCATCTTTTAGCAATTTTGCCATTTTACCCATATCAATAAGATTACTACTGTCAGAAACTTTATTTGCGAAATCCACAAGAGGACGTTGTTCTTCAATTGTTAATTCAAGATTTTTTATTGTTTTATCTGCGAGTTTTAATGCACGAGCCATCACCTGTTCTGGTGTATTCCATGCCTTTTCCAAATCAATTAAATATTGTCTGCATTGTTTACCTTTATCAGTTCTACTCATTAAACATATATGTTTTGCCATGTCTACAGACAATAAATAATCTTGTAAGTCTCTATGTGCTCCATTATTTACAACCGTACCTGAAAGTACACTTGTAAAATCTTCGCCTTCAATAAAACCTTGACTGTTTGAACCAAACCAAGAACTAAATCTTTTCTTGATTTCTAGTCCTTCATATAAACTTCTTGCCGATACTGTTGGTTCATCTGTTTCATAATTTACTTTAATAATTTCGTTCATGTATTTCCTCCAATTTTTATATTCTTAAAATTGAAGGTAGAGATAAGGAATATCCTTGTAATTCTCTTTACCTATCTAACTGACAGACCATAAATTGTTTACACTACATCTTTCTCCAAACAAATAAGACCTACGCTCATTTTCTGAACGCAAGCCTTTTTTAAATTCTTATCAATTATCAGATACCAAATTCAATTTTCCAACTTTTCCAGTAAATCTCTCACAGTAATTTCCTCTCCAATAGATACACACTCATCTAAGCGATAGAAGAGTAGTTCTTTGAGAATAGTAAGCTCATCATCTGTGAGATCTACGGATTTTACAATTTCGTCATACAATATTGTCACCGCCAGTCTGAATTATAGTGTCTTAACAGATTTACTAATTGTAAATTTCAATTCATCATGCGCTGGCTTTGTCCATTCCTTGCCTCCTGCAAGAGCAGCAACACCACTTCTCTCAGCAACATGCCTTACAGAAAACGTACCAATTCCAGGAAGAGGAACCTTTTCATCACGACTCTCGTTCAATGCTCCAAGTAAAAACTTTCCATAGGCATCCATAACTGCCTCTGCAACCTTATTTGTAACTTCTGCCTCAGAAGCAACAGCTTTAATCATATCATTCTTTACCATTATAAAAATCTCCTTTGTTTTCAATGTTTTTCAATAAAATAGGAGAGTAGCATTTACTCTCCAACACATGTATTTGTGGCTTTGTCAGCCAAGTCAGTTATCAGTCTCGCCATTTCTAGTTGATAATATAATAATCGTCCATTCATAACGATTTTACTTGTTAAAATAATACCCCATAATTTCCAAATCTGTAGTACAATAATATCATCACACAAGAGAGGAGATGATTTGCATGGCAACTACAGGAGAAAAGCCAGGAGCAGGTACATATACCTGTGATAATTGTGGACAAGTGGTAGTGTTAGATGATAACACAGATACATTACCGCCTTGCCCTAAATGTAATGGTACAGAGTTCCATTAATCCGCTAATGTAAAATGTTGGATCTCAAATGGCTTACCAAACCATTGTCTCCAGACTGTGAGTTTCTTTTCTCCATTCTGGAGACTGTATTTTGAGTGATATTTTAATGGTAATAACTGTTTTAGATAATATATAAGTTTATTCATTTTTGTCTCCAAATAAAATTAGTAATTCATAGTCAATCCAGTTCAATAGGGTAACAACACTTGATTCCCTTATCGTTTACTACCAATACTGTTTGTGACGGTTTACTATCTAAGTGCATGTTGTTTACCATCTTTTCTCAAAACATTATATTTATCAAATGCGTCTCCATGAAACCTACAAATATATCCGTGTGATTGCCTTTTTTGACCATTACATACTTGAGATATATTTTTAAATGGTATACCATATTTATCCTCTGCGACTCTTGCGTTTTTTACAGTTGCAATAAAATTACCAAATAAGTCATAAATATCAACTTCTTTTCCAATTTTTCTTTTACGACCTTTAATACTGTTAAATGCAATATTTTCAGTTAAATAAGTCCATGTCTTATGCTGACGTATATCATTAATTGTTTCTAAACTTACATCATAATCTTTTGCAATATCGGAATTAAAATCATCTTTTTCTAAACGTTTAATGATTTCTAACACTTGGTTTTCTGTTAAAATTGCATTTCCATTATTCTTGCGTTTGATAAACTGTTTATCTTTTGTAAGTTCAGTATATTGTTCTTTAAAATATATTTGATAAATTGTCCTTTCTGGAGCATTTAATTCTTTTGATATTTTAGGTATGGAAATATTACTATTTTCCAATTTGTCTACTATTTTGATAAATTGTTCATATGTAATAGTTTGTTCATCGTTTTTTAATGTATCAAATGTGGCTCTATAAGAAGGACATCGTGCAATTTTAGATAAATTATATCCATATTTGTCTTCCCCGCTGTTATAATATTCATACCATTTTTGCTCATTAACTAACAAACTTTCTTCATCACACAATTCAATTATCTCAAATGTAAAATTTTCTTCACCATACTTATTCCATGCAAATTGTAAATGTCTATTAAGGTGTTTATTGTGATTTAATTTATTTTTATGTTGAATCCATCTTCGATAGATATCTTTAGACGAACCAATATATACTTTATTATTTAGGACATTTGTTATTTTATATATGCCAGATAATATTTCAGAACTAATTCTTTTCTCTTTTTTCATTTTTACCTCCAATATTTCTACATAATATTTCCCCATTTAAAAAGTGATCTACTTATTTGCAGACCACTTTTCCAATAAACAATCTAAATTTTCATCTTTTACATAAACCCAAAACAATTTTTTACTGTTTGGATTTAATGCTGCTAGTTTATATCTCAATCCATTTTCATAAAGGAAATTACGAAGTGGGAGAGAATAGCAACAATAAAGTTCTACATCCATACAATTACCTCATTTTAATTAAATTTTACATCATATAAACAGTCTAATCCATCCTCCGTAACAACGGAAATAGTCTGTGATGGTTTACCTTTAATTCTCAAATCTAATGCGTAGTTATCAACACCAGATATACATCCGCTTTCTACTACTTTACAATCATATACTGTAGTTAATCCGTTAGTATGCCTATGACCCAAATATACTAAAGATGGGCGCATCCCAAATAAAAGAGTAAATTTCTGTACAACATTACTTGGTGAATCTTTATCTCCATGGCTTGCCATAACCACATTATTTCTGACATTAAACATTGCAATAGATTCTTCAATATTATTCTTAAAGAAATTTATGTTCTTAAAATTTTGCAATTTTGCTTCAAGAAATGGGAGAGCAAGATGATCAATATTTTCACCCTTTAAAGAATCTTCTTTCTTTGGACTGATGCGACTGTGATTTCCTGGACAGATATATACATTTACAGAATTGAAATGATAACTCATCTCTGATAAAAATTCAGATATATAATTTGTTACAGTTAAAAACTGCTCAATTAAATTTTGGTTATTTTCGATTCGTAATTCGTTATGAATAATGCCTGATACTAATTCAGATAGAATAACATATGCATTTTCAGAACCATGTCGTAGTTGTACCTCAAAAATTTTATCTAAATATTGGTTAAATCTGTCTCTAAGCACATTCTCATCAAATTTATTGAAGTAGTTATTTATTTCAATACCAGCATGAATATCAGTACATGAAATAATTAAGTCATTGTCTGTCTTTAATATTCCTGTAAATTGTTTCGACTCATCATAAACAAGTGGATTACTTTGGAATTCAGATATACTTCTTAGAATTTGTTCTTTATAGCTTTCTTTACGAGCCTCTTCACGAATTATACGCCTTAGTTCATTGCGTTCATCACGAGTTTTTACCTTTTCTTTTTCCAATTCTTGCTTTTGTATCTGCAACTCTTTAAAATATTCATCTTCGCTTAACTTGTTAAAAACACCATTCTCTAAAAATTTCTTCGCCATTTGGTAAGGCTTACGCCAGGCAGCTTCAGAATATGGTTTATCTGGATCGCCAAAATATTTATTCATAAGATCAGCTATACCATTCCAATCCATATCTAATAAACCAGAATCTTTTGCTTGTCCTAATCGCCATAAGTATTGAAATTCATTTTCTGTTTCTTTTCTGGTTGTATCAAACAGAGTAGTCACCGCCTTTACTCGTCTTCAGATAAATCCATTATTTCCGGAAGTTCCAATGTGATTTTTACATTAATTGTCTTAAAATCTTCTGGAATAGCTGATAACACCTGATCCGTAACATCACCAGTCTCATCAACAAATCTAAGTTCGCTTACAAGAGCGTCTTTGATTGTAATGTTCTTCTTTGCAGCAGTTACCTTGCTTTCAGTTTCCTTTATACTTACCATAAATAAAATTTCCTTTCATGAATAAATTTTTATATTTTCTTACAATTATTTTTACATATGGTGGGCTATTGACGATGAGCCTAGCAACGGAGGACTGTTTGTACTAAACAGACAAAAGAGTATCTTAAATATAAGCCCATTTACTTCCATAGGCATTACCATTATTTTTCAATGCTCTCCTGATGTTTGAGCATGCCACATCTGCTTTTGATTGATTTACAAATCTTCCAGCTTCTGTTATTGAGTCAAATTCTAACATATCACACAAACGCACTACTTTTCGTTTGGCCGTATTATTACTCATTAATCCATTACTAAATGCGTGTTCAGTATTTTGCTGATGTGTACACCATTCTAAATTATTAAAATTATTATTCAATTTATTTCCATCTTTGTGATTTATAACGGGATAATTACAAGGATTATCCAAAAATGTTTCTGCTACAGCTCTATGAACTTTAATTAAAGGTTTATTATTGCGACTACCTAAACTAATACAAACAAAATAATATCCTTCATGGTTAGTATTTTTCTTTCTAATTATTCCAGTTTTAGTACCTTTTATTTCGCCAGTATTTGAAAAAAAATAGTAATTGCCTAAATCTTTACCATGATAAATCATACGTTTCCAAATAATATTTTCCATATTTCCTACTTTCTCACCTACATAAAATTTACAATAAAAAAGAATAGGAGAGAGGTAGGTGACTCTGCTCAAATCAGTAGCTACTCTGATATGTCCTATTCTTGAATCGCAAGTACACGAACCGCCCGTGTTCCATGAAAGAATGAGTCTCATATGCTTCTTTTACAACAACTTGCAATAATATTTTTAATACTATAAAGAACAAATGACGATACCTCTAGAATAACAGTACCGCCACCTGTATAAGAAAAAATAGAACACTCTTTATAAACGCCTCTGATTCAGAAGGACTCTCGTATAATATTATCGGGAGTTAGAATCAAAATCTACTTCCAGAGTATGTGAAGTCGTACAGTCTCGCTTGGTGAACTTAACTGGTCTATATCACGTTTCACAAGTTTTTCATGTAACATCACACCAACTAACTTATAGTTACATGTTAGACGAAATACAATTTAGGATAATTGAGAACCATCTAATCATCAGTCAAATATTCCAATGCAACATAATATTTGTTGCTCAATAATTATAGAAGATAAATTTCAAAGATATGTTTTCTTGTTTATCATAAGTGATACATAACACCATAAAAATGCTTATAAACCATTAAATTTACAAGTGAAAATACAGATTTCTATTTCGCTATTCTGTATTTATGTGCTATTTCTCTCTTTCTTTTACGTTCTTTTTCTATTGCACACTTATTACAATACATTCGTTTATTTCCCGTTTTTTCTATTATTGAACCACATTGTTTACAACGAGAATAAATATTTCCATGTCCACGCCTCACTCCATAATATTCTTTCTGGTAATTCTTAAAATAACCTTCCAATGTTCTACATATATAACTAACATAAAAATGATCCTCAGTTAAAAAATCTAATCTTGTGTTTATTTTTGTATTGTCTTCATATTCCGCAATAAGCCGACAATTATTAAAGCATCTCATCAAAAAATCTTCAACAAACTTTTTATACTCATTCCATGACAAAGACATTTTTTCTTTTTGTAATCTTAATTTTACTTTTTCGGCATTATCTATAGCATCATCTATAATTCCTGTAACAGTGGCGGTTTCCATATCAATTCCAGAAATCCATTGATAATATAATTTCTTTGGAACCTTTAATAAGCTCATATATTCCTTGCCTAAAATAACTTCTTTATCAAAATATCTGGTATAGATATTATTTACCTTCTGTCTGATAATGAAACGCCAATTTTCATCCTTTGTCATTGACTTATAATATGTATACTCAATATCTGACCAAGTATCAAAAACTTGTCCGAGTTCTGTCTGTAATAAATCTTTCCTAACATTAAATCTTACTGACTTTTTATATATTCTTCGTTTATTATCAGAAGACCAGATAGAAGAGCAGAACGATCTAAAAATCTCGTCCTTTTCTTCTTCTGTTTTTGATTCTTTATAGTCTTCTATAATTTCATATAAAAATGAATCGTCACATTCGTATATATGTATCACCTACCTCAAATTCATAATATTTACCAAGATATTCATAAGAATTATTTGTTTTATAAGGAACCTCTTGTATAGAAATATTTCTTTTAGGATTTGTATTATTCCTTAAATTATTAATGATGTAATCACCATAGGCAGACCATGCAAAAGATTTACTAATAGAGATAGAGGAATATGAAACTTTAATTACATAGTTTGCAATCAATTCTTCATCACTTCCAAGCTCATCTAATATTTTTGTCTTTAAATGATTAATTACAATATCAAAATTAACAAGATTTCTATGTACGTCATATCCTGATATCATTTTATCCTCATTTTTATAATGCTTATGAATTATTTCCGCATATTGGTTAATATATCTTCTACATATTTTCATGATTTTTTTATCAGACAAGTCTAAATCGTTATTAATAATCAAACATCTGGTGTCAACCAAATTGTTTACATCATTATTCCAAAGAATGTTTTTCTTTTCCCAGGTACAAATATAATCACATAGTTCATTCATAGGGGAAGGGGAGTGATAAGCATTTAATTTTACTTTATCCGCTTTATTCTCTAACTGCCTATTTGTTTCAGCTAAAGTTTTGTATGTTTTCAGTTTAGAAGGATAATTGTAAAGTAAAAAGTATGGAAGCTGTTTTAAATGCTTTCTCAAACCACTGTTCATATGCCAACGAAATCCCGTCTTTAAAAAGTCGATTTCTTTTCCCTGAAAAATTCTAAGTAATGATGAATAATTTGAATATAATTCTTTTATATCTTCATTGGTTGTATATCTGTTTTCAATACTTGTCGCTACATTAGTAATTTCTTCGATCCTGTTATCTCTTGTCATAACCTCATATTCTATAATATTTTCTTTTGTGTATGGTTTTGATTGCGCTGTTACTTTATCCTCTATATCAAGAATGATATGTTTTTCAATCTTAGATTCAATAATTATGGGTTCATCACATAGTAAGAAAATATCTCCGTCACAGTCGGCTCCTCCTTGTTGTGGAAGAGATACGTCATACATATTGAACATCACAACATCCTGATCTTTGAAATATCCAAACCATCTGTTAATAATATCATTCTTTTCAATTTTAACTTTGTTTACCTCTGAAGGATCTACTAATGGGGAGCGAAGTGAAATAATATCTCCACAATCAAAATTACCACTATATATTTCTCTTTCACTCAAACAACCAACAGGTTCCATATCAACGGCATATTGTAAATATCCAATCATATCGCCAACACCTGTGTGATAAAATCCTGAACAATAAATTTTCCCGACTTTTGCCTCGTCAATGGATTTCTTCAGCTTTCGATATATAAA